>Ga0181593_10000228_pt1 | contig 47336 bp, 41 predicted proteins | sample 071ome_19_FD_133756 | JGI IMG/M metagenome (GOLD analysis project Ga0181593, IMG submission 133756) | Coastal salt marsh microbial communities from the Groves Creek Marsh, Skidaway Island, Georgia - 071413AT metaG (megahit assembly) | ecosystem: Environmental > Aquatic > Marine > Intertidal... | reverse complement strand
GATCTTGTAGGGCGCAAGCTGGAACGCGATTGCCCGCATCAGGTTGGCGACACCGCCCTTGGCCGCGGCGTAGGCGACAGCCGAGTCGCGCCCCCGAAAACCGGAAGTCGAACCGATATTGACGATGGCGCCGCCGTCGCCCTGCTCGATCATCTGCTCTCCGACCCATTTGCAGGTCAGGAACTGGCTTGTCAGCGTCACCGTGATGGTCTTGTCGAAATCCGCCCTGGTGCATTCGCGGATATTCAGATTGTCGGAGATCGCGACATTGTTCACCAGGATGTCGACCCGGCCGAACGCAGCGACCGTATCGGCGATCATCGCCTTGACGGAGTCTTCATCCGAAACATCGGCTTTAACGTAGATAGCGCATCCGGCGTTCGTCGCGTTGAGTGAATCGGCGACGGCCTTGCCGCGGCTTTCATCCATATCGACGACAGCGACCTTCGCTCCTTCGCCGACGAACAGCTTGACAGTTTCCTCACCGATGTTGCGGCCTGCGCCTGTGACAATGGCGACTTTATCCTTGAGCCTCAATTTTCCGTTCCTTCTGTTGTGGTTTTCCCCGATTGCCGTCGATTGAACCGCCGGGAAGGCCTTCTGTCAAACCTGGCCATATCGATAGCGGTTTTACCTCGCAGGGCATGGTGGTAAATTAATTCATTCGTACGCAAACAGTAGCCACGAGCAGTTTCCGGCAGCCTTCGGGCATCCCGCGTTCCTGAGACGGAACAGGACTCAAATGCCAGGAACAGCGCCGCACAACAGGAGGAAGATATGGACGACGCCCGCAGCGCCAGCCTGCCAAACGACCGGATGATCTATGAGGGCCTCCGCGACTGGATCGAGAAAGTCGACGGGATGGGAGAACTCCTGCGCGTCGACGGAGCCGACTGGGACGCGGAGATGGGCAGCATCACCCAGATGATGACGGAGAAAAGCCGCGGCAACGCGCCTGCCCTGCTGTTCGACAAGGTCCCCGGCTATCCCGAAGGCTACCGCACGCTCTACGGCTCTCTGTCGTCGATCAAACGCGTCGCCATGACGCTGGGTCTTCCCGTCGAACATGAACGCAAGGTCGATATCGTCCAGCGCTATTACGACCGCATGCAGTCGATGGAACTGATCCCGCCGGTCTATGTCGAAACGGGGCCGGTGATGGAGAACGTACTCACGGGCGACGATATCGACGTCCTGAAATTCCCTGTGCCGCGCCACCACGAACAAGACAAGGCGCGCTATATCGGCACCGCCAACTGCGTCATTTCACAGGACCCTGACAACGGCACCTTCAATCTCGGAACCTATCGAAACCAGGTCTACGATGCGAAGACCATCGGCTGCCAGATTACCGAGGGCAAGCACGGGCGCATTCATCGCGACAAGTATTTCGAGCGCGGCGAGGAATGCAAATTCGCCATTCTCGTCGGTGAAGACCCGCTTCTTTACATGCTGTCCGCCAGCCCCCTTCCCGAAGGCGTCTGCGAGCTCGATTTTGCCGGCGGCATCCGCGGCAAGGCCATCGAATGCATCAAGGGCCCCTATACCGGCTTTCCCATTCCGGCGGATGCGGAAATCGTCATCGAAGGTGTTGCCCGTCCCGGTCACGTCAAACAGGAAGGGCCGTTTGGCGAATGGATGGGGTATTATTCGGACGATTCTGTGCCGCGGGCCTATGTCGAAATCAAAACAATCCTGCACCGCAACAACCCGATCATCTGCTGTGCGCCGCAGCACAAGCCGGTCGACGAAACCGGGCTACTCAAGGGTATCGCCGGTGCTGCCGAAATCTGGCGTTCGCTCGAGGCCTGCGGCCTGCCCGACATCAAGGGCGTATGGAACCATGAAGGCGGCCCGGCGACGCGCTTTACGGCAGTCCAGATCCGTCAGCGCTATCCCGGCCATGCCCGGAACGTGCTGCATGTCGCCTCCAACTGTCAGGGCGGCGCCTATGCCGGCAAATGGACCGTCGTGGTCGACGAGGACATCGATGCCAGCGACCTGGATCAGGTCCTTTGGGCCATGAGCACCCGCTTCGACCCCGACCAGGATATCGACATTATCAAGAAAGCCTGGGCGTCGGGACGCGACCCGCTGGTCCTGCCGGGCAACTTCAACCACCGGATCCTGATCGACGCTTGTATTCCCTACGATCAGTATCTGAAAGGGACCTTCCCCGAGGTTGTCGATATCAGCGACGGGCTTCGGCGAAAGATCAGGGAAAAGTTCAGCCACCTCCCCTTCCCGGGCGCATAGGCCGGACGCATAGGCCGGGCGACAGCGCCCCCGAAGGCATCAACGAGCGGCGGGGCTTCACCCGCCGCTCGTCCGCAGCAATGCGAAGAAAAGGAATAGGACGTGCACGACCTGGAATTCGAACACCTGCACATGACGCCGGAGCAGGAACAGGAGATGGCGGAGACCATCTGGAACCAGGATAATGTCGAACTGACCACGGTCGGCGTCGATGTCGGCTCCTCCACCTCGCACCTGATGTTCTCGAAGGTTCACCTGCAGCGTCTCTCGGAAGGGCTGTCCAGCCGTTTCGTGGTGGTGAACCGGGAGGTCCTGTGGCGCTCTCCGATCCTTCTGACGCCCTACCAGACAGGCAACACCATCGATTCGGACGAGCTTCAGCGCTTCTTCAGCAACGCCTACAGGGAAGCCAGGCTGGAGCCCGACGACATCGATACAGGCGCGGTCATCCTGACGGGCGAAGCGCTGAAACGCGAGAACGCCCGGGCCATCGCCGACCTGTTCGCGGAGGAATCCGGCAAGTTCGTCTGCGCGTCGGCCGGCCACCATCTGGAAGCGCTGATGGCGGCCAACGGCTCCGGCGCGGTTGCCGTCTCGCGACAGGATCACAAGACTATCCTCAATATCGACGTCGGCGGCGGCACGGTGAAGCTCGGCCTGTGCCACGGCGGTCGCCTGCTGGCCACTTCTGCCTTCGCGGTCGGCGGACGCCTCATCGCGTTCGACGAAGACGACAGGATGAACCGGATCGAAGGTCCTGCGCGCCAGATCGCCGACGATATCGGCATTTCGCTGGAGCTTGGCGAAAAGCTGTCCAACGACGACCGCAAGGCGATCATCAAACGCATGGTCGAAGTGATCGTCGCCTACGCCAACCGGGAACCGGACGATTCACTCTGTCAGGCCCTGTCCCTGACCGAACACCTTCCCAGGGATCCGGCGATCGACGCGATTACCTTTTCGGGCGGCGTATCGGAATTCATCTATGAGCGCGAAACCGAAGACCACGGCGATCTCGGCAAGTCGCTGGCCCATGAACTTCGCCATGCGCTGGGCCACAAGCGCATACCGCACCCTGTCTACGACCCGGGTCAGGGCATCCGCGCCACCGTCGTGGGCGCATCCCAGTTCACCGTCCAGGTCAGCGGAAACACGATCTTTATCTCAAACCCCGAGCAGCTTCCGATCCGCAATGTACCGGTCGCCCATCTCGACATCGACCTGACGGTCGACTTCACGGCGCAGGACGTTTCCGATCACATCGCCGCGGCCCATACGCGGCTCGACATGACCGAAGGCGAACAGCACCTCGCCATTGCCTTCCGCTGGGGCGGCGACCCGCTGCATGCGCGGCTGCATGCTCTGGCGAGCGGAATCTGCCAGGGCCTGTCAAATACGGTAGCCGATGAATCCCTGCCGCTGATCATCGTTATGGACGGAGACGCTGGCAAGACAATCGGCAATATCCTTGTCCGCGAGCTTTGCGTGAAGGGCGAGGTGATTTCCATCGACAATGTCCAGCTGCGCGAGTTCGACTTTATCGATGTCGGCGAGATGATCCCGGAATCGCGCGTCGTGCCGCTGATCATCAAATCGCTGCTGTTTACCCAGCCCGGGCAGGCCTGACTCTTGCTCTACATTTTTGTCATCGGATTTCTTCTCGGCCTGCGCCACGCGCTGGACGCGGATCATCTGGCCGCTGTGGCCAGCCTTGCTACCAGGAGCCGATCTACTTCCGAAACTGTCCGCACCGGCATTGCCTGGGGCCTCGGCCATACGATCACGCTGTTCGTCGTCTGCGCCGTCGTACTGGCGATGGATATCGGCTTCCCCGAACAGCTTGCATCGATCGCCGAATTCATCGTCGGGCTGATGCTGATCGCCCTCGGCGGCGACGTGATCCGCCGGGCGATAGCGAAAAAAATGCATCTGCACGGCCACAGCCATGATGAAGACGGCTATCACCTTCATTTGCACAGTCACAGCAAGGACGCACCGCATGACGAAGTCGCGCATAGCCATCGTCATCCGCGAGGTCTGCCGACGCGCGCGCTGATGGTCGGCCTCATGCACGGGCTGGCGGGCTCCGCAGCCCTTCTGCTGCTCGCCGTGACGGAACATGGAGACATGCTGACGGCACTGATTTACGTGGCGCTGTTCGGGGCCGGTTCAATGATCGGCATGGCCATCCTGTCCTTCACCATTGCGCTGCCGCTTCGCGCCTCCGCGCGCTATGCTAAATGGAGCTTCAACGGCTTCAATGCCGCAATAGGGCTAGCGACCGTTGTCTTCGGTATCCTGATCGTCTTCGAGACGGCACCCTCTATCGCAGGAATTCTTGGAAATGGCTGAACTGAAAATCATCCGCGCCGGAGAAGCCGAAACCGTGCCCATGAAAGGCGGACGCGGCTCGCAGCTTCGCTTCGTCAACACCGATATCGGCGCGACAGCGCTCGACGTTCACCTCAACCGGCTGGACGCGAAGGAACCCGGCGGCAGCTATCACCATCATTCGAAGGCTGACAACGTCTATATCGTCAAAACCGGCGAGGGAAAGCTGGTGGTTGAGGGAGAGACCTACACCATCCGGGAAGACGACGTGATATACATTCCCGCAGGGGCGAAACATTCACTGCGGAACGTGTCCGATGCGCCGTTCGAGATATACGAGATCTACGCTCCCGCCGGCGAAGCGTTCGATTTCGTAAAGGACGACTGACACTTTTGCTATATCCTCTCCGTCATAAGCGACGGAGAATGGCAAATGGACACGATTTCCCGGCACGACGCACACGCAGTCACGACGCTTGAAGCGCTCGCGGACCTGTACCCGGCGCCCAAGGAAGCAGTGCTGCTTAAGGAAACGGATTACGTCACGGAACCGGGGCGAAAGATCATCGAGTCCGCTCCCTTTCTGATCATGGCAACGGCGACGGAAGACGGGATCGACTGTTCGCCCAAGGGAGACGCCCCCGGTTTCGTGAAGATGCTCGACGAGCGCACCCTGCTGGTTCCCGATCGACCGGGCAATAACCGACTCGACGGGCTGAAGAATATCCTCAAGAACCCGAAGGTCGGGCTGATTTTCATCGTGCCGGGCAGCAACGTCACCTACCGGGTCAACGGCAACGCCCGGATCACTACCGATCCCGACCTGATGAAACTTTGCGAAGCCCAGGGAAAGTTGCCCCGCTCCGTCACGGTCGTCACGGTCGAGCAGGCCTTCCACCACTGCCCGAAGGCATTGATCCGCTCCGATTTCTGGGATGCTGGCCTCAATCCGCCAGAGGGTATTCCAACCAGCGGCACCTTTGCGGCGTTCCGCACCGGCGGCGGCGATAAGGACGCCGAACGCTACGATGCGGAATACGCCAGGCGGATACCAGGCGAACTATACTGACGTTCCGCTCAGGCGGCTTTTATCGTCTGAAGGAATTCTCCGATCCGGCCGCGCAGCATCGACGCCTGATCTGACAGCACCGTGGCTGAATTCAGAACGGTGGACGCGGTGTTCCCGGTTTCCGCCGCGGCAGAATTGACGTCGCCGATGCTGCCGGTCACCTCGCGGGTTCCGGAAGCGGCTTCCTGAATATTTCCGGCGATTTCCACCGTCGACGAATTCTGGTCCTGGATCGACGTCGTTATATCGTTGGAAATTTCGTTGATCTGACGGATGATTTCGGAAATGCCGTCGATTGCGGTCACGGCCTCTCCGGTGACGCCCTGAATCCCGGAAACCTGACCGGCTATTTCCTCCGTCGCTTTCGCCGTCTGGGTCGCGAGCGACTTGACCTCCGACGCCACAACGGCGAAGCCCTTGCCTGCCTCGCCGGCGCGGGCCGCCTCGATCGTCGCATTCAACGCCAGCAGATTGGTCTGCGCGGCGATATCGTTGATCATGCTTACCACTTCACCGATCTTGTGCACAGCTTCGGCGAGGCCCTGAATCTTGCCGTTCGCATGGTCGACCTCGGAAACGGCGGCATTCGCGATCCTGTTGGACTCGGAAACCCGAATTCCGATCTCTTTTACCGAAGACGAAAGTTCCTCCGTAGCGGATGCAACGGAGTGGATATTGTTCGTAACCTGCTCCGACGCCATTGCCACACCGGAAGAACGCTTCTCCGTATCGGCCGCGATCTGTGTCATACCCTCCGCAGAAGCGCGCATTTCTGTTGCCGACCGCTCCACGGTTTCAAGCATTGCGGTGACTTCCTTATCGAACTCGGCGATCAGACGCTCGACCAGTTCGGCTCTTTCCTTCTCCTTGCGGGCCAGCTCTTCAGTCTGTGCGTTTTCCATGGCGGCGTCGGCACGTTCCTTCTCGGCGCGGAGCCTGTCATCCTGAGCTTTGCGTTCGGCTTCGAGCTTTTCTTCATGCATACGCCGTCGTTCGATGACGCCGTCCTTAAACACCTCGAGCGCAGCAGCGATTTCCCCGATCTCGTCTTTACGATCGAGTTCGGGAATCTCGACATCTATTTCTCCATCGGCCAGCTCTTTTGTAACGTCCGTGATTCGACGCAGAGGACGGCTGATTTTCAGCCCCAGGAGATAAGCGATCAACATACCCAAGGCTGCAACGGCGCCGACCACGACAAGATCGATGAAGAAGGCGGTATCGACCTGCTTCGCCGCCGACTCACGGAAATTGTAGCCATCTTCGGAAGCGTATTCGATCAGCAGTTCAAGCTTGGCAGCCAGTTGAGATGCGAGTTCGTCTGCTGAACGAGCCGAACTCGCATTCGCTCTGTCTCCAACAAAGGCAAGCACCGCATCGTTCCAGCTTGTCCGCAAGCTACCGATCTCCGAAACGATTTGTTTCGACCTTTCGGTATATGCCCGTTCAGCAACGATCTCGAGATCCTCTTTAAATGCCTCAAGACCTTCCTCCACAGTTTCCCGGCTCGCGTTTTTACCGTGGCGCAGCTTTTCAAGTGCCAGGTTGACCGAAAGGAACTTGCCCTGCGAGGAGCGGGCAAAGTTAATGAGCATCAAAGACTTGTCATACGTCGTCGCGACCAGATCGCCGGCGCCGGAAATTGTCTTGATCGAAAATGCGCCCTGCAAAATTGACAGAACAATCAGCACGCTGAAGGAAACGAGTATTTTCTTCGGTATATTCATCGAAGGTACCTTTCGGTCTTGCTAAATCCGGCTATCGCCCTGTTCGCCCTCCGGGCTTCAGGCCGCCTGGATTGAATCCAGAAATTTCGTAATTCTTCCGCGTAGCAGATCGGTCTGTCCCGAAACCGTAGATGCTGACTCCAGAACAACCATGGCGGAATCTCCTGTTTCGGTGATCGCCGAGCTGACGCTGTCAATACTCCCTGTCACATCCCGAGTGTCCGATGCGGCATACCCGACGTTTCCGGCAATATCCTGCGCGGAGGAGCTCTGCCCATCGACAGACGTGCAGACGCCGGCAGAAATTTCGTTAATCTGGTCGATAACTCCAGCGATCGCGTCGATCGCCGCAACGGCCTCGGCGGTCGCGGCCTGAATATCGGAAATCTGGTGCGAAATATCCTCGGTCGCATGCGCCGTCTGAGCTGCGAGCGATTTGACCTCGGACGCAACGACGGCAAACCCCTTGCCGGCCTCACCGGCGCGCGCAGCCTCGATCGTCGCATTCAACGCCAGCAGATTCGTTTGCGCAGCAATATCGTTGATCATGTCGACAACATCGCCGATCTTTTGCGCGGCTTCTGCAAGACCATGAATTTTCCCGTTCGCCTGCGCGACCTCCGATACTGCGGCGACGGCAATCCTGCGTGCCTCGGAAACCCTCTTTCCGACATCTGCCACAGAAGCGGACAGTTCGTCAGTCGCGGAAGCAACCGACTGTATGCGATCCGACACCTTTTCCGATGCCGACACGGCACTGAACGAATGCTTGTTCGATTCCGCCGACAGGTGGATCATGCCCTCAGTCGAACGCGTTAAATCACCCATTGATTTTTCGATGGTCGCTAGCATTGACGTAACTTCTTCTTCGAACTCCGCGACAGAACTTTCGATTGCCGCAGCCCGTTCACGGTCCTTTCGGGCAGATTCTTCGTTACGCGCCGTCATTTCGCGCCGTTCGAGAACGCCGTCCTTGAAGACTGCCAGCGCCGCCGCAATCTTTCCGATTTCGTCTTTGCGATGCGCTTCGGGAATCTCGAGGTCGATAGCACCTTCGGCAAGCTTTATGGTCGTATCGGTAATTCGATTAATCGGCCTGCTGCTCGTGAGACCCATCAGGCTGGCAATCAGCACTCCAAGCAGGGCAACCGCCCCCGCCGCAGCTATGTTGAGCTGGAGAGCATTCTCGACCTTCTTTCCGGCTTCTTTCCGGAAGTTGTACCCATCTTCCAGAGAGAACACGATCAAGGAATCGAGTTTGGCCGAAAGGACCGAGGAAAGTGCTTCGGTTTTTTCCGAAAGCTGTCCGTTGGACATATCCGTAGCCGCTGCCAGGATGGTCTTGCTCCATTCTTCGCGGAGATTGACGAGATCAGCGACCAGCGCTTTTGTTCGGCTCGTCGTCGCCCGTTCGGCGACGATCTCAAGATCTTCACCGAATTTTTTGACCGTCGCCCCAATCTCATTCTGGAGACCGCTCCCGTTAGAGCGTTGCGCCTGAAGCAGGGATTTGGCCATAAGAAAATTTCCCTCTGCGGACCGGACAAAATTGATGAGCATCAGGGATTTTTCATAAGTCGTCGCGACGAGAGCCCCGGTTCCGGAAATAGTCTTGATCGAGAAGCCTCCCTGAAGCCCCGCCAGAGCAATCAGGACCCCGAAAGCACCCAGGAGTTTTCGCGGAATAGTCATCTCCTGACCCACGACATGGGCTTCCCTAACACTTGATTCCCGTCTCGGTATGAGGCGTCAGTGATGCTTGCCGTGCCCCGCTGCATGACCCGCATCGGCCTTCTGGCGCTTATGCCTTCCGGATCTCGGCCGAAACTTGAATTCGTCCTCATCGAAGTATTTTTCGAGCTGGGCGCGATAGTCGTTGATCTCGGCGCGGGACGGCTTGTGAAACTCGCCTGCCTTCGAAGGGCGGTCGACCACCACCTGCCCATGCATGCCCATCGGAAGATGGGGAATGCAGTGATACTCATAGGTACCCGCGGTACGGAATGGGTACGACCACTTCTCGCCGGCCTTGGTCATTATCGGGCTTTTCAGGTATTCCGCTTCCTTCGGTACGCCGTCCGGATAGCTAAAGACGTTATGTTCTTCAGCGGCTTCGTTAATCCAGGTGACGGTATCGCCTGAACGGACCGTCAGGTGCTTGGGCACAAAGGTCATACGAAGGTTTTCGTATTCGCTCACGATACGAACGATGTGCTCTTCTGCCGTAGCGCCGCCTGCCGCAAACAGAACGGCCAGGAGCGACAGGGATCGGATTGACGTTTTCAACACGGGGGACTCCCAAGGTGAAAGTAAAGGAAGGCCGTCTGCCGGTCCGGCGAAAACCGGTTAATTGACTTCGACATCCAGCTTCATCCGCGGATGAATGGCGCAGCGGACCTTGAACTTGCCCGCCTTGTCGAACACCTGGCTGGCCGATGCACCGGGCTTCTGCGCGCCGAGATCGAACTTCATTCCCTTCCGGGAATAGACATTGTGCGTGATCGAGTCGGAGTTGGTGAACTTGATGCTGTCACCGACCTTGATGCTGACCTTTTTCTTGTCGAATTTCTTGGCCGACTGGTCGACGACGACCTCAGCTGCATTGGCCGATACGGTCCCGAAGGCGAGCGCGACAGCGGCAAACACAATTCGCATTTTCATGACATCTTCCTCTTGGCTTTGAAAAAGTCCGATTTGCTGCAAAGCGGGAGACGGGCTGGTTCGGTGCCGCCCGCCTTCCGTTTGATGGACGGCTACTGGTTGCAAGACACCCAGTGCATAAATCCGCCGCCGCATGTCTTGGCGGATTTCGACGGTACCGCCTGACCTCCGCCGGCAGCGGGAGCTACGCCCTTGATGCTGCCTGCCAGAGACTGGTCAACGGCAGGGAGGCGCGGCAGGACAACATGCGTATCATCACTACTAAGTGTCTTCATGAAGCTGACCAGATCGTCCATCTCCGCATCCGTCAGCTTGAGCGGAAAAATTTTCTGGGACCGGCTGGGGCGGCTCACGCCCGCATCATTGTAGTGACGGACGACGGAATAGAGATTCTTCAGTGTGCCGTCATGCATGTAAGGAGCGCGTTCCACCACATTGCGAAGCGTAGGCGTCTTGAAAGCATGCTGCATCATCTTGACGCCGGGAAGTTCCTTTCCACGGCCGATATCCTTGTCCCCAAGCCCGATATCGTGAAAACTGCCATCGGTGAAGTTCCAGCCGGAATGGCAGGCAACGCAGTTGGCCTTGCCGTTGAACAGGTCGAACCCGCGTTTTGCCGACACAGAAATGGCGTCTTCGTCGCCGGCGATCCAGCGGTCAAAAGGCGCTACGCCGCTGACCACCGTCCGTTCGTAGGTGGCAATAGCCTTCGCGATATTCTCGATCGTAATACCGGAGCCGGGAAAGCTAATATTGAACAGCGCCCTGTATTCAGGGACCTCTTGAAGCTCGCCGACGACCTGATCCATCTGCTGGTTCATTTCGACTGCAGCGGCCATGGGACCGAGCGCCTGTTCTTCCAGCGTGTCGAACCGGCCGTCCCACATAAGGGAATCCGCCCAGGCCAGATTCAGGATCGTCGGCGTCCGCCGACCGAGGACGGTCATCGCGTTGCCGATGCCCTTGGGCAGGCCGTCACCCCAGGCGAAGCTGGGATTATGGCAGGTCCCGCAGGAAATATAGTTATTGCCCGATAGCCGCGGATCAAAGAACAGCTTGTGCCCGAGTTCCGCCTTGGGCTTCGAATAAGGGTTATCCTCGGGAAACGGGGTCTCGGCCGGGCGGACGTACTCCTTTTTCCACTCAGCGCGAGACTTGCCGGTGACAGGGCCGGCAGTCGCCTGACCGAGCACAGCTGTCGCCATGACCATCGAAAGGGAAAAACCAAAAATTCGTTTCAAGGGAACCATTCACCAACTCCGCTATCAGACATTTGCGACGGCGTTGATAAACGGCAGCAATTAAGGCCAGGTAAATTTGCGCAAAATCCGGAAAGAAATTTTCGGGAAATCAGGACGAACGCCCTGAATTACGGGCAGTCAGCTGTCCCGAACATTTTCGAAGAACAGTTCCTCAACAGAAAGCCTGCGGTCGAGCAGGCCCTGATCGTCGCAGTAGTCCAGAAACATTTCCAGATTGACCCGGTTGGCCGCGACTCCAGAGGGCCAGATGTCCGCTCCCAGCCTGTCCTGCTGCGCCTCGTACGCGTCGGACGTCCAGGCAAGCAGGGAATAGGCAGGGTCCTCGTAATATTCGAAGGACCGCCGTTTGGATTCCTCCCAAAGCTCGATCAGCGCCGGAGCGAGATCAGGCGCCTTTTCCGCCAGTTCGCGGCGGATCACCAGCAGATGCATTGCGGGAAAGAATCCGTATTTCCGGAAATAACGCTCGTCTTCTTTCCTCGGGTTGGGAAACAATCGGCGCACCCTGTTTCCGGCGGCAAGCAGCGAGGCTGACACGCTCGCCGGCCGTTGCGGCGAAATCAGCGCATCAAGTTCTCCTGACACGAGCATATCGCCGATATTGGCGCCTTCCGGAATACGCTGGACCGATACGCCCGGTTTGAACTCCACCGGCAGCTGCTCCGGCCGCATGCAGTGCCAGTTGATGTCCTCCCAGGCAACGCCGTATTCGCGTTTCAGGTCGCCCTTTGCCAGGATCGACAGCGTCACCTGAAACGCGTTGATCCCCACATTCTTGCCGATCAGGTCTTTCGGCCCCTCTATGCCGGCATCCGCATTGACGTAGATCTGGCTCATCGAAAAGTAACGCCGCGGGATAACGGGCACGCCGACCATCGGAAAATCCGGATCGCGCGACAGGCCGAGGATATAGGACCCAAGCGCCATCTCGCAGACATCGAATTCCAGGTCCTGCAGCATGCGCCGATGCCTGTCCATCCCGTCGCGGCGCATCGACGTCTCACCGATCTCCAGCGGTTTCAGAACGATCCCATCAGGCGGCGTCAGTTCGCCAGTAAAGAACGGCACATGGCGTTCGTATCTTTCGAGCGCGATGGTAACTTCCATAGACTTCTCCTACCGCGTCGGCGGCTCTATGCCGCCCGGCCAGCCCTCCACCTCGTGAAAATCCGGTCCGGCGGGCGCATAGATCTCGACAATCCGGCACGGCATGTCGTCCCGTGCGTTCGTTGCCGTGTGAACCAGTCCGGGCGGAATATATCCAACCTCTCCTGCCTCCAGGACATGGCGTTCGCCGCCCTCGATGCACACTTCAAGCTGTCCTTCGACGACGATATACGTATTCTCGGCTCTTTCGTGAAAATGGATCTCACCGCGCGAGGCCCCGGGTTCGATCACATTCACATGTATATCGGCGTTGGCCGCGCCGATTTCCGGATCGACCAGCCGGTAGACAGTTCCCCGCCCCAGGGGAAGCGGGACCGTCGGGGCATCATCGATCCGCACACGATGAAAATTACCTTTACCCATTCTGTTTCCCGCCGTTGACAGTCAACCTTACCGACAGCACCGTAACCTCTTCGTACGAAGGAGAACAGATCAATGGGTTTCGAAGTCGTCGAGGTGCCGGATCTGCCCCCGCCGGGGCAGTTCACCCATGTCGCGAAAAAGGGCAAGTTCGTCTTCATCTCGGGCCAGACGGCTGAGCCCGAAGCATCCGAGGGCAATCTCGACCCGGATGCGCAGGCGGAACGTGTGTTCGGCTACCTGAAATCGGCCATCGAGGCGGCCGGTGGGGACATGTCGGACATCGTCAAGATTACGATCTTCCTCACCGACCTGTCGCAGTTTCCCTCGATCCTCGAATGGCGGCCGAAATTTTTTACCCCGCCCTTCCCCGCCGCGACCTGCGTCGTAGTCGATTCCATGGTAAAGCGGGAGCTGATCATGGAGATCGAGGCTACGGCGATACTGGATTAGGAACTCACTACAATGACAGACGAACAGGGCCTGCTTTACGTCCCCTATGCCGACACGGTGGACCTGCTGACTGCGAAGGAAGCGCTGGATATCGCCGAGGATATCTACCGCATGCAGGGCGAAGATACGGTAATGACCTCGACCCCGCCGAGCTTCAAGCTCGACATCGCCGAGCCGTTTCACAATCACTGGCACGTCAAATGCGCGCTGCTGAAGGAAACGCCGGTCACCGGCGTGCGCCTTTACAACTATTTCAACGACGGCGACCGCAATACGGTGGGACAGCTCGAATGCGCCCGCTGGGTTGTCCTGACCGACCCGAATACCGGGCACGCGCGCGCAATTGTCGAGGAGCACTGGACATACGCCATCCGCAGCGCGGCGGCGACGATCCTCGGGCTGAAATATCTTGGGCCCAGGGACCCGAAGATCGTCGGTATCGTCGGGGTCGGCACGATGGCGACCAACGCGCTGCGCTGCCTTGTCGAGCTTTATGACGGGATCGAGGAGATCCGTTGCACCTCGCGCCGACCGGAAACGCGCGAGGCGTTCGCCGCGAAATGGTCGGCGAAGCTCGGCATTCCGGTAATCGCCAAGAGCAGCATCGAGGAGGTCGTAACCGGCGCCGATATCGGCATTGGCGGCACCACATCGGACGAAATCATGTGCCGCGAACCGTGGCTCAAGGAAGGCGCGACCTACGTTTCCTTCACACGGCGCGAATTCGACCCGGAAGGCTGGCCGAAGATGGACAAGGTCGCGGTCGACAGCTGGGAAATGAACATGCTGATGCAGCATTTTCGCCATTCGGCTGAAACCGGCCTGTTCACACGCGACATGCTGCATGCCGAAATCCACGAACTGGTGCGGGGAGAGAAACCGGGCCGGGAAAGCGACGCCGAGCGTAACCTGATCCACACGACCGGCCTCGTCGCCCACGACATCGCCATGTGCCATTACGTCTATGAGAAAGCGGTAGAGCTGGGCCGCGGCATCCGCCTGCCGCATCCGGGCACTGGCCCAATCGGGCCGGCGGACTAGTCGCAATCTTTGGGACAGCGACGCGTACCATCCGCCAACGATTTTCTTGTCATCCCGGACTTGATCCGGGGTCCAGCCAACCGTGCCGCCTGCACCGTCTACTGGACCCCGGATCATGTCGGGGATGACAGGTCGTGTACTATATCGATGAAGGAAGATCGGCATCGGGTTTTTTCCGCTCTCCCCTTCGGCTAAAAAGGGACACGCAATTTCGGACAGGAACTAACCGCCATGAGTAAAAACATTCCGCTGACCCTCGCCTGCGGCGATTACGCCATCACTCGACCGCTGATCGATGGGATCGTAAAGCCGGACGGCATCGACCTGACCGTGCTGACCGACATGGATTCCACGACGCGGCACTGGCGGTTCTACAACAACCAGGATTTCGACATGGCCGAGGCGTCGTGCTCGACCTACCTGGTCGCCAAGGATCAGGACAAGCCGTTCGACGCCATCCCTGTCTTCCTGCATCGCCGCTTCCGGCACGGATTCGTGTTCATCAACACGAACGCCGGGATCAAGGAGCCCAAGGACCTGATCGGCAAGAAGGTCGGGATCAAGCACTGGCAGGTCACCGCCATTCTGTGGATGAAGGGCATTCTGGAACATGAGTACGGCGTGCCGCACCGCTCCATCGAATGGTTCCAGGAGCTCGATCAGGACATTCCGGTCGAACTGCCGGACGACATCAGGCTGCAGACGCTGCCGAACGACAAGTCGGTCGAGGACATGGTGGCGACCGGAGAGCTCGACGCCTGCATCCATTCGTCAATCATCAAGCCCTTCATGCAGGGCGATCCGCGCGTCGCTCGCCTCTGGCCCGACTACAAGAACGAGGAAATCAGCTTCTTCAAAAAGACCGGCATGTTCCCGATCATGCACATCACCGGCATTAAGAAGGATATCGTCGAGAAATATCCCTGGGTGCCGATCAACATGTATCACGCGCTCAACCAGGCCAAGGCCATCGCCATGAAGACCATGGTGAACCCGCGCATCGTGCCGCTCGCCTGGTACCGGGAAGCGTGGGAGGAACAGGAGGAAATCCTCGGCACCGATCCGTGGGAATACGGGCTGACCGACCAGAACCTCAAAACGCTGGAGAACATGGCCAATTATTCGCACGAGCAGGCGCTGATGAAGCGCAAGCTGTCGGTCGACGATCTGTTCCTGAACGTCGATCAGGGCCGCAAGCGCGGGGTCGAAAAGCGGATCTAGGTCGTCCTTACGAAGGCAATCGCGCAGGGACTATTCGTGCGGCAGGCTGTGCCGGAGCGCTTGAGCGCGCCCGTTCGCGGATCGACCGCAAAACGCACGATATTGTTGCCTCTTAGGTTCGCGACATAGAAAAATTTTCCGGCCGGATCGAAACCGAAGAAACGCGGTATCTTCCCGCCGCTCTTTTCCCAGCCGAGCAGGTTGAGGCGCCCGGTTTTCCGGTCGGGCCGGAACATGGCGATGCTGTCATGGCCCCGGTTCGAGATATAGAGCCGGTTGCTCCGCGCAACGTATTCAATTTCAGATGTCTGGTTGTCGCCGGTGAAATCGCCGGGCAGGGTCAACGTCACCTCAATGGGCGACAAAACGCCCGTGCGCCCATTCCAGCGACAAGTCGTAACGGTGCTGTCGAGCTCGTTCAGCACCCAGGCAACCGACAGCTCCGGATGAAACGCCATGTGGCGCGGTCCAGAACCGGCCCGGGCATTTATAAACCCGCCCTTCCCCGCCGGGGCGATACGGCCTCTTTTCGCATCGAATTTGAACATGAAAGTCTTGTCCAGCCCCTTGTCGGGGATGCCGACGAACCGGCCCGTCGGGTCGAACATCACATCATGCGGATGCGAAGATTCCTGATGACCGACGCGATAGCGCGGGCGCGGTTCACCCGGCAGGTGAACCGACTGCGCCGCGTCACCAAGCGTTCCGTTCGTCCGAATGGGCAGAACAGACACATGCCCGCTGGCATAGTTGGCGACCACCATCCATTTGCCGGACGCATCGATCTTGGCGCTGACGCCGTTCACCCCGCCCGCCTTCGCGCGCCCGGCCTCAGTCAGCGCCCCGGTCGCGCGGTCGATGGCGAAGGAGGTGACGTAATCCATGTCGGCGTGCAGTGCGTACAGCATCGTTCCCGCTGCGTTGGCGAGCAGCCAGGACGGGTTGGTCAGCCCGTCGACGCCTCCGATCCGGCGCCACACGCCGGTTTCCGCATTCACCCGGTAAATGCCGATGCCCGTCCCCTCACCCCTCCGGCTTTCCGAGGTAAAACAACCGGTATAGGCGAAGACCGGCATAGCAATCTGTCTGTTAGCCAAGGGATTACTCCGCCGAATCTGGAACCGGCTGTTTGTCCTTGCGACCGGCCGCGTAGCCGGGGAGAAGCGTCAGCGCCAGACCGGCGGCAAGAAGGGCCGCACCGGCCAGTGTGGTCTGCATTTCAGGGAAAATCAGCAGCGCGGTGGCGATCCCGAGCGTCAGGCGGCGCAGATAGATAATCGGCTTCGCCACGCTGTCGTCGCGCTCGAACGGCGTGATGCGGAAGATCTCGAAGGCGAGCCCTGCGGCGAACAGGGTCGCCAGCGCCCTTACAATATCGAGAACGATATCGACCGGCCCGCCGATCAGCAGCAGGCCCGGATTGTAGGCAAACAGGAACGGGATGAGCTGTCCCGCCAGCGCGAGCCGGAAGGCCATCACCCCGGTCTGCATCATCTTCGCCCCGGATATGCTGGCCGCCGCGAAGGCGGCAAAGCAAACCGGCGGGGTCACCATCGACATCATCCCGAAATACATGATGAACAGATGCGCCCCCGCCACCGAGATTCCCATCTCGACCAGCCCCGGCGCAACAAGGATGGCCAGCGTCAGATAGATGATCTGGGTCGGCAGGCCGAGCCCCATGATCAGGCAGGTGATGGCCGACAGGATCAGCGCCACCACCGCCACGCCGGCGGATATGTCGATGATCATGGTGCTGATCTTGAGCCCGAGCCCGGTCAGCGACACCACGCCGATCACGATCCCCGCGCAGGCCGACGCGGTGAACAGCGAGATCGAATTGTCGATCCCTTCTCTGATGGCGCCGACAAGATTGGGTACAGTCACCAGATGCCGCATCGCCGGCGTCACCGCTGCGCACAGCACCGTTACGACGATGCTCATCAGCACGGATTCAGCGAGATTGTGATCCATCATGATCAGCGTGGTGACGAACACGATCGGGATCAGCCCGGTGCCGCGCTCGCGCAGGACCGGCCAGAGCCGCGGCAGCGTCTCCGACGCTGCGCCTTTCAGCCCCAGCCGGATCGCCTCGAAATGCACGGCGAGCCAGACGGTCGCGAAATAGAGGATCGCCGGGACCAGCGCGTGCAGGATAATCTGCGAATAGGGTATGCGGGCGAATTCCGACATCAGGAACGCCGCTGCGCCCATGATCGGCGGCATGATCTGCCCGCCAGTGCTGGCCGACGCCTCCACCGCGCCGGCGAACGCCGCCTGGTAGCCCTCGCGCCGCATCATCGGAATGGTGATCACCCCGGTCGACACCACATTGGCGACCGCGCTACCCGACACGGTTCCCATCAGCGAACTCGCCACCACCGCAACCTTGGCGCTGCCGCCGCGCTTGTTGCCGGCGATCGCCTTGGCGAAATCGATAAAGAACTCGGTGACGCCGAAGCGCTGCAGGAATGCGCCGAAGATAATGAAAAGGAAGATATAGTCGATCATCACCTTTATGGCGGGACCGAGAATGCCGTCGAGCGACAGATACTGGCCGGTCAGCACCCGCTCCAGCCCGAACGGCGACGCCTTGAGCAGCCCAGGCATGTAGGGCCCGTAGACCAGCGGATACAGCAGGAACACCACCGACAGGATGGGCAGCGCCCAGCCGGCAGTGCGGCGCGTCGCCTCCAGTATCATGACGATGGCGACTGCAGCCACCGCGAGATCGAGTTCGGTCACGGCGCCGGCCCGGTTGAACACGTTTTCGAAATCGAGCGCTATGTAGGCGGCGACGCCGATGCCGAGCGCCGCCGCCAGAAGATCGGCGGCGAGCCCCGCCCTGCCCCGCGCCCGCTTGCCGGGCCCGAAAAAGCTAAGGCTGTAGAGCAGCGTGAATCCCAGAAAGATGGCCCTGATTTCGGCATCGTCGAAATCCCATGTCAGGACCGTCCAGACGCCGAAGCAGAAAATCCCCACCGCCAGGGTCGAGCGAAGACGGTCGCACCAGACGGGTACGGACGGACCGGTCTCTTCCGGGGACTCTGTCATGGCGCGCGCAAAATTTCCGTGGATTCCATCGCCCTCCTACTGGCCCGTCTCGGTATGCGGGAGAGGGCCAGGGAGGGGAGCATCCTCACTTTCTACTTCAGGATGCCTGCTTCCTTGTATGCCTTCATCGCACCGGGATGCAGGGGCGCGCCGATTTCAAGCGCCTTGATGCCCTTCGTCTTCACCTGGGCGTGAATGTCGCCCACGGTAGCGAATTGCGGCATCTTCTTCGCGAAGGTCTTGTAGTTGTCGATGATGGTCTTCGCGTAGAGATAGGCGACATCGTCCGGCAGGCTCTTGTGCGCATACCAGGCGTTCACGTCGGCGATCGCCGGAATATCGGCTGGCTGTCCCTTGAACGCCCCCTTCTTCAGCGTCATCTCGCCATAGACCGGCAGCGCCAGGATTTTCGCCTTGGCCGAACCCAGTTCGACCCCGCGAACCTTGGATAGCTCGCTGAGTTCGGTCAGCGCCGGATTCGGCACACAGCACTGGAACTGCGCTTCCGCCTTGCCATCCTTCACCGCGCGGGCGCCCGGCCGGAAGGAAAGATAGATCGGCTTGATGTCGTCGAACGTCATGCCAGCCGCGCCGAGGATCAGGCGCGTGTGGTTTTCCATTCCGCTGCCGCGCGCGCCGACGGCGACTCGCCGCCCCTTGAGATCAGCGATGGTCTTGATCTTGGAGTCGGCAGGGGTCACGAAGAACAGTGGCCACTGGCCGAGCGGCGCGACGGTGTAGATATCGTGCTTCTGCTTGTACGGCTTCTCGCCGTTACGCGCCTTGACCGACCAGACCATGTCGGTCGCGCCGATCTGCACCGTGCCCTTGGTCAGGAGACGCATGTTTTCCGGACCGCCCGAGGACGATTCCGCCGTTGCCGAGTTCACCTTGCCGCTACGGTAAAGCGCATCGGCGACAACCGCCGCCATGTTGTAGTACGCGCCGCCCTGACGCCCGGTGGAAATCCGGATATCAGGTTTCGACTGCGCCAACGCGGCGCCGGATGTGACGGCCATCGCCAGCGTGGCCGCTCCGGCAAGCGCGGATAACGTGAAGACTGTCGCTTTCATGGTCTGTTTCTCCCTGAAATATGAGCCCGTGAAGACTGCGCCGGCGGGTCGTGATTGTTATCGCCGCCATGCCCCCAAAAGCGTAGGGTCAAATCGAACGCCCCGCAAGGGATGCCAGCGCGCAAACCGATCGATCCTTGACGCGCCGGACCGCCGGTGCCACATACCCGCCACCCATGGAAACCCTGCCCTCAGAAATCGCCCGCCGACGGACTTTCGCGATTATCTCGCACCCCGACGCGGGCAAGACGACGCTGACCGAGAAGCTGTTGCTGTTCGGCGGCGCGATCCAGCTTGCCGGAGCAGTCAAGGCGCGAGGCGAGCAGCGGCGCGCGCGATCTGACTGGATGAAGGTGGAGCGTGAGCGCGGCATTTCCGTCACGGCGTCTGTGATGACGTTCGAGTATGCGGACAAGACGTTCAACCTGCTCGATACGCCGGGCCATGAGGATTTCTCGGAAGATACCTATCGCGTGCTGTCGGCGGTCGATTCCGCGGTGATGGTGATCGATGCGGCCCGCGGCATCGAGCCGCAGACCCGAAAGCTGTTCGAGGTCTGCCGCCTTCGCGACATGCCGATCACCACCTTCATCAACAAGATGGACCGCGAGGCGCAGGACCCGTTCGATCTGCTCGACGAGATCGAACAGACGCTGCAGATCGAGGTGACCCCGGCCAGCTGGCCGATCGGGATGGGGCGCGGCTTTCTCGGCTGTTACGATTTGTTGCGCGACCAGCTGGTGCTGGTGGACCGGGGCGCGCGGGGCGAGAAACCGCATCAGGTAGAAACCTGCTCCGGACTCGACGATCCCAAACTGGACGAGCTGCTGCCTGCCCACGCCGTCGCCGAACTTCGCGAACAGGTGGAGATGGCGCGCGGACTGTGTCCGCCCTTCGACCGAGAGGCCTATCTGGAAGGAAATCTGACGCCGGTCTATTTCGGCAGCGCCATCAACGCGTTCGGCGTGGCGGAGCTGATGGACGGGCTGGTGACCAACGCGCCGGTACCGCAACCGCAAGCGACCGTCGAGCGCGCCGTTGAGCCGGCGGAGGACAAGGTCGCGGGGTTCGTTTTCAAGATCCAGGCCAACATGGACCCCAAGCACCGAGACCGGATTGCGTTTTTCCGGCTGTGTTCGGGCCATTTCAAGCGCGGCATGAAGCTGAAGCATGTTCGCACCGACAAGCAGATCGCACTGCATAACCCGGTGCTGTTCCTCGCCCGCGACCGCGAGCTGGCGGAGGAAGCCTGGGCCGGCGATATCATCGGCATTCCGAACCATGGCAATCTGCATATCGGCGATGCTCTGACCGAGGGCGAGTCACTCAGCTTTACCGGCATTCCAAGCTTCGCGCCGGAGCATCTTCAGGCAGTACGCCCCACCGATCCGATGCGCGCCAAGCATCTTGGCCGCGCGCTGCAACAACTCGCCGAGGAAGGCGTCGCCCGCGTATTCAAACCGCGTATCGGCACAGACTGGATCGTCGGCGTCGTCGGCGCGCTCCAGTTCGAGGTTCTGGCAGACCGCATCCGTACGGAGTACGACGTACCGGTCCGGTTCGAACCGACCAGCCTGATGACGGCGCGCTGGCTTGGCGGAGACGACGCCGAAATCAAGAAATTCGTTGACGGCAATTCGGGCGATATCGCTGACGATCACCGCGGCGATCCGGTGTTCCTGGCCCGCAACGCATGGCATCTCGACCGCGCCGGCCAGGACTGGCCGAGCATCGAGCTTCTCAGGGTCAAGGAACAGCTCGCGTGACAGTTTCCGCATCAGCCGGTTTTGATTGAACCGACGCGGGGAACCCTCTATATCGGGCGCACCGAAGCCCCCGAATTTCCGGAAAAAAATGACAAACAGCGCCGCTTCCCTCAGGAATATCGCGATCGTCGCCCATGTCGATCATGGCAAGACCACGCTGGTCGACTGCCTGATGCGGCAGTCAGGCATGTTTCGCGACAACCAGTCTGTACAATCGCAGGCGCTGGATACGGGCGACCTGGAACGCGAGCGCGGTATCACCATCCTCGCCAAATGTACCTCTGTCGAATGGAACGGCATCCGGGTCAATATCGTCGACACGCCGGGCCATGCCGATTTCGGCGGCGAGGTAGAGCGTGTGCTCTCCATGGTCGACGGCTGCGTCCTTCTCGTAGACGCGGCCGAAGGGCCAATGCCGCAGACCAAGTTCGTACTGTCGAAGGTGCTGGCGCAGGGGCTTCGCCCCATCGTCGTGATCAACAAGGTTGACCGCCCGGATGCCCGCGCTGACGAGGTGCTGGACGAGATTTTCGACCTTTTCGCAGCGCTCGACGCCAATGACGAGCAGCTCGATTTCCCGACGCTTTACGCGTCCTCCAAGGAAGGCTGGGCGGCGGAAGAGCCGGAAGGACCCAAGGACAGCCTGACCCCCCTGTTCGAACTGATCGCAAGCCATGTCGAGCCACCGGCGGTCGACGCGGATGCGCCATTCCGCATGCTGGCGACCACGCTCGAAGCAGATCCCTATATCGGACGCCTGCTGACCGGTCGCATCGCCTCCGGCAAAATTCGTCCCAACGAGACTATCTCTGCCGTCACGCGCGAGGGCAAGCCGGTCGAGAGAATCCGGGTCACCAAGATTCTCGCCTTCCGCGGTCTGGAACGCGTACCGCTGGAAGAAGCCGCCGCCGGCGACATTGTCGCCCTGTCCGGCTTCCAGAAAACGACGGTGGCCGACACGATCTGTGCGCCGGGCTCGGAAGCCCCCATTGAGGCTCGCCCCATCGATCCGCCGACACTCGCCGTCACCTTCTCGGTGAACGATTCTCCCTATGCCGGCCAGGAAGGCGACAAGGTCACGTCGCGCATGATCCGCGATCGGCTGATGCGCGAGGCCGAAGGCAATGTCGCCATTCAGGTCACTGAAAACGACGACGGGTACGAGGTCGCCGGACGCGGCGAGCTGCAGATCGGCGTCCTGATCGAAACCATGCGCCGCGAAGGCTACGAAATGTCGATCAGCCGTCCGCGCGTAGTGTTTCAGACGGACCCGGAGACCGGCAAGCGCACGGAACCGATCGAAGAGGTCGTGATCGACGTTGACGAGGAATTTTCCGGCGTGGTCGTCGAAAAACTTTCGGCGCGTCGCAGCGAGTTGCTGGAAATGCGCCCATCGGGCGGCGGCAAGCAGCGTCTGGTGTTTCATGCGCCTTCGCGCGCGCTCATCGGCTATCATGGCGAATTCCTGACCGACACGCGGGGAACCGGCGTGATGCACCGGATTTTCCACGAGTACGCGCCGGACCGCGGCGCCATCGAAGGGCGACGTCAGGGGGTCATCATCTCGACCCAGCAGGGCAACGCAGTCGCATACGCGCTGTGGAACCTGGAAGAACGGGGGCCACTGATGATCGGCCCGGGCGAAAAGGTCTATTGCGGCATGTTGATTGGCGAGCACAACAAGGGCCAGGACATCGACGCCAACCCGCTCAAAACCAAGCAGCTGACCAATATCCGCGCCTCCGGCAGCGACGACGCTATTCTCCTGACACCGCCGCTCAAATTGGGGCTGGAGCGCGCCATCGCCTATATCGACGATGACGAGCTTGTCGAGGTGACGCCTAAATCGATCCGGCTGCGAAAGCGCTATCTCGACCCGGTCGAACGCAAGCGGCGTTCCAGACAGGCCCCCGAAGTCGCCTGACGGGCGCCCGGGAGCTGACATTCGCCGATCCGAGCAGGTCGACCTGACCAGCCCGCTGGCGCCCTGACCGCAGTACTTCTGATGCGTCATACTGCCATCGCCATTTCATCCCTCCTCCTGGGCATCTCCCTGATCATGCTTGGCAACGGGCTGCTCGGGACGTTGCTGGGCGTACGGATGACGCTGGCGGAAATTCCGACATTGGCGACTGGCGCGGTAATGGCGGCCTATTTCGGCGGCCTCGCTGTCGGCGCGATCAGGGGCAGCACTCTGATCGCCACCGTTGGCCACATTCGGTCCTTCACCGCCTTCGCCTCGATCTATTCGGCGGCGTCGTTACTCCACGCCCTTTATTTCGATCCGGTTTTCTGGGGAATCCTGCGATTTCTTGAGGGCGCCTGCATGGCGGGCCTGTTCCTGTGTACGGAATCCTGGCTTAACGAGCGCGCCACCAACGACACAAGGGGCAGGATCATGTCGCTCTACATGATCCTTATTTACCTGGCGCAGGCGTTCGGTCAGTTCCTGCTGCTCGCGACTCCGCCGGACACATTCGTTCTGTTCGCCATCGTTTCCGCAATCGCCTCGATCGGAGCGGTTCCGATTGCGTTGACACGACAACCGCAACCGAAGCCGCCTTTGCCAAGCAGGATGAAAATTCGCGACCTTTACCGGCTGTCGCCGCTCGGCGTGGTCGGCTCTTTCGCCAGCGGCCTCATTCTGGGTGCGTTCTACGGGATGGGCCCTGCCTACGCGCCTCTTGCCGGGCTGGATATCGACGCCACTGCGCGCTTCATGTCCGTCGCGATCATAGGCGGGCTCGGGATGCAGTGGCCCTTAGGGGTGCTCTCGGACCGCATGGACCGCCGCCGCGTCATCGTCGGGGTGTGCGGAGGAATCCTTCTCGTGAGCGTAGCTATGGTCATCCTGACGAGAAGTTCAGAGGGGGCGATCCTGTTTCTATCTGCCGCGTTCGGTGCTGTCGCCTTCGCGCTCTATCCGCTATCCGTCACGCATGCCAGCGATTTTGCACGGGATTCGGATTTCGTCGGAGTCGTGAGCGGGCTTTTGCTTGCCTACAGCCTGGGCGCGACAGTCGGACCCGTTGCAAGCTCAGCGGCAATGACCGCGACCGGTGCATCCGGCCTGTTCGTCTTTACAGGCATTGTCGCCGCAGCTGCTGTCGGATTCGGTGTATGGCGCATGCGCCAGCGGGATTCCGTGCCCGCGGATCGAAAAAATTCCTTCGCCGCCTTACCGCGCACGACGCCTGCTATTTCGGAACTCGACCCACGCGCCCCGGCAGACGAAGAACTAAAGGACGGGTAACACCCGTCAGCCACCCGCCCCCGCCCTGCTGGCGCAGGCGATGCACAGCATGGCGGAAGGGTCGTTTTCCAGCCGTTTGGGCGCGACCGGTTCTTCGCAGGCAGTACAGTACCCGTAGTCGCCATCGGCAATGCGCTTTTGCGCCGCGCGGCACAGCGCCAGCTCGCGCTCGCGCCGGCGGTGCGTTTCATCTTCCATGGCCTGCTGCTGGATCGCGTCCATGCGCGACAGTCGACCGATTCTCTGCTGATCGAGCGCCGTATCTGTCCGTGTGTCGGCGAAGCTCTCGAGAAGCCTCTCGAGCTCCGCCACGCGCTTGTCCAGCGCGCTCTTCATCCTGGAGGTATCGATGCCGGGAGCATCGTTCATCCGTCACCCTTCCAATTCTCGGCGCGGTTTCGCACGCGGGAAACAAAGCTTAGAATTTTCTGATGACATTCGACCAGATCTTTCTCCTGGGTATTCTCGCCGGCATTCTCGCGCTCTTCGTCTGGGGAAAACTGCGGCACGACATCGTGGCAATGCTCGGTCTTCTGGCCGCGGCCCTCGGCGGACAGGTAGAAACACAGAACGTCTTCTCCGGTTTCGCGAGCGCAGCGACCGTGACGGTTGCGCTCGTACTGGTTGCAAGCCGGGGACTGGTAAATTCAGGCGCGGTCAACATGATCGCCCGCAACCTGCTGCCGCCTGTAAAAACAACCACCGCGCATGTCGGGCTGCTGTCGGGCGTCGGCGGAGCCCTGTCGGGTTTCATGAACAATGTCGGCGCGCTGGCCATGCTGATGCCTGCGGCGATCCAGTCGGCAAAGCAAACAAACAGGCCGGCGTCGCTGCTGCTGATGCCTCTGGCCTACGGGTCAATCCTTGGTGGGCTGGTGACACTGATCGGTACGCCGCCCAACATCATCATCGCCGCGATACGGGAAGACGTCGCAGGCGTACCGTTTTCCATGTTTGATTTTTCTCCGGTTGGCGGGGCGGTCGCGCTTGCCGGTATCGCGTTCGTCGCCCTCGTCGGCTGGCGGCTGATCCCCAAGGGCCGACAGGAAACCCCGTCGGGCGAAGAGCTGATGAATATCGACGGGTATATCGCGCAGGCCCGCGTGCCGGACGAACACGCGCTTATCGGCAAGAGACTGCGCGAACTGGACGAAACCATGCAGGAGATAGACGCCGTCGTTCTGGGCGTGCTGCGCGGAAACCGCCGACTGGACCCCGCTGCACGGACGACGCTGATACGCGCGGGCGACGTGGTCCTTGTCCGCGCCGGATCGGAATCGATCAGTGCCGCACTCTCCAAACTGGACCTGCGTCCGCCCGCTCCGCCTGCACCTGAAAAAGAACAGAAAGAAGAAGACGTTTCCCCCGCTTCAACGGAAGAGCTGGCGGACGACGAGGTGGAAAAGCCCCGGCTGTTCGGCGGACCGGACGTCGCCGTCGCAGAGGCTGTGGTGACTCCCGATGCTCATATCGCGGGCCGGACGCCGGCCAGCCTTCGCCTCCGCCGTCATTTCGGCGTCAACCTGCTCGCCGTAGCGCGTCAGGGCCGGTCGTTGCACGAAGGGCTGCACCAGCTGCGATTCCAGCCCGGCGACGTTTTGCTGCTGGAGGGAGACGCGGACCGCCTCCATCTGGCTATTTCAGACCTGCACTGTCTTCCCCTCGCCGCCCGGCCGATCCACGGAAGCCGCTACCACCTCGCCTGGCTTTCCATCGGCCTGTTCGGCGCGGCGATCGCTGCCGCCACCATGGGAATAACAGGCTTCGCGGTCGCCCTGGGCGTCGCAGTCGTCGGCATGGTCCTGACCAACATCGTCCCGGTCCGGGAGCTTTACGACGATGTCGACTGGTCCATTGTTGTGCTGCTGGGCGCCATGATCCCGATAGGGCAGGCCATGCAGGCCACCGGAACGACAGCTATCCTGGCCAGTGGGATTTCGGGTCTGCTCGAAGGCTATCCGGCGGTTGTCGCGCTTGTCGTCGTACTGGTCCTAACCATGACGCTCTCGGACGTTATCAATAACGCCGCGACCGCCGTCGTCATGGCGCCTGTGGCGATCGACATTGCCGGGCGTCTGAACGTTAATCCGGACAGCTTTCTTATGGCGGTCGCCATAGGCGCATCCTGCGCCTTCCTGACCCCTATCGGACACCAGAACAACGCGCTGATCATGGGGCCGGGCGGCTACCGGTTCGGCGATTACTGGCGCATGGGGCTACCGCTCGAAATCCTGATTGTCGCCGTTGCAACGCCGATGCTGCTCTGGGTCTGGCCGCTAGCCTGACGGAAACACTATTCCGTGAGCCCGAGATCGGGGGCGTGTTTAAGGTCGCGCTCTACGCCTCTTTCTGCATTAGCGCCGACATCCCCGCCATTCCGATCAACAATCCCGACAGGCGAGTGCGGCGGCGATACTGCTCCTCGGCTTCTTGGCGCGGTATTGTCGGCATTTCCCCCTCGGTATCTTCCCTTCCATCCAGTCTCCGGGCATAGTCTAGATCTCTCTTAAACACGCTCCAAAGCGAACTAGTATCCATTCAGGAGAAGTCCGAGGATGACCGAAGCCATCGTCACCATGCCCAATGATCCGGGAGACCTGACCAGCGAAGAGCACTGGACCAAGAAGGGGGACGTGGACCTGTTCCTGTTCCGCCGCTATTCGCCGTCTCTCCGCGCCGCCAATCCGGACAAGCCGGTCCTGTTCCTGGTGCATGGCTCGTCCTTTGCAGCGCGCACGGCCTACGACCTGGAACTGCCGGGGCACGGCGACTATTCGCTGATGAAGACGTTCGCCGGGCTCGGCTATGACGTCTGGACGATGGATCACGAAGGATACGGTCGATCCAGCCACACCGACGGGTTTTCCTATATTGCGGACGGCGTCGACGACCTCGAAGCGGCCATGCCGGTTGTCGAGGCGGCGACCGGGCTGTCCTCATACTGTTTCTTCGGATCCTCTTCGGGCGCGTTGCGCGCCGGGCAGTTCGCCAACAAATTTCCCGACCGCGTGGCGAAACTCGGCCTCGCCGCGCTGGTCTGGACCGGCGAAGGCTCCCCCACCCTGAAGAAACGCGCCGAACGCATCGACGAATGGCAGGCCACCAACCGCCGCATTGTCGACGAGAAGGCCTATGAAGGCATATTCTCGCGCGATGTCGTCGGACTGACCGTCCCCGAACTACCGGCTGCCGCGGCACGGACCGAAATCGAGAACGGGGGCGGCAGCGTGCCGAACGGGACCTATATCGACATGTGCATCAACCTGCCGGCGGTCGATCCGGCAAAGGTGCAATGCCCTGTCATGATCTTCCGCGGCGACCATGACGGCATTGCCACTGACGAGGACGTCATGGGGTTCTTCGATGCGCTGCCCAACAAGGACAAGCAGATGATCATGGTCTCGGGTCAGGCCCATAACACCTCAATCGGCATCAACCGCGCCCGCTTCTGGCACGTCCTCGACGCCTTCCTGTCGATGCCCGGGCGGGTGGATGGGTAGGAGAACCGACATGACCGAATTCTGGAGTGAAGAATACTGGGCTCAAAAGGGCGATGTGAAACTTTACATGTTTCGCAAACGGACAGACGCGCCGCCGGCGGGCGGCGACGGCCGGCCTGTGCTGTTTCTGGTGCACGGCTCCTCATTCAGCGGACCGTCGGGCTTCGACCTGCATGTCCCGGGAAAAAGCGACTTTTCCCTGATGGAGAAATTCGCCGGGTACGGGTTCGACGTGTGGACCATGGACCATGAGGGATACGGCAAATCGGACTCGACCGACGGCAATTCACCGGTGGCTGAGGGGGTCCGGGATCTTAAGGCTGCGATGGAAGTCGTCGAGCGCGAAACCGGAGTGAAGAAAATTTCCTTCTACGGCTCGTCATCCGGTGCGCTGCGCGCCGCGGCCTTTGCCGAAGCCTATCCGGAACACGCCGAACAACTCGTACTCGACGCCTTCGTCTGGACCGGCAAGGACGCGCCGACCCTAATCGAGCGCGCCAGGAAGATGGATATCTGGACCGCCAGCAACATGCGCCAGATCGACGAGGCCTTCCTGAAGTCGATCTTCACACGCGACCTGCCGGGCACTACCGAGGACGGCGTCGGCGAGGCTCTGGCGGAGACCGAACTGAAGATCTGTAATCAGGTTCCGACCGGCACCTATGTCGATATGTGCTCGAAACTGCCGGTATGCGACCCGACGAAAATCCGGTGCCCGGTGCTGATTATTCGCGGCGAGCATGACGGCGTCGCCACCGAGGAAGACCTGATGGCCTACTACAATGCGCTACCGGTGCACGACAAGCAGTTCGTCATCATCCCCGGCCAGGCACACGTCTCCCATCTGGGCGTCAATCGCGCGCGCTTCTGGCACGTCTTTCACAGCTTCCTGACCATGCCGAAACGGATGGACAGTCTGGACGATTGAAAAGACCGGCGGCGACCAGCAGCGCCGCCGGCTTCCGTTCCAAAACAGGAAAGATCTAGATACCCAGACCGGGCAGCTGACCTGCCGGATAGCGCGTTCCGGACACGTCATCGGCTTTAACCGCTCCGCCAATTCGCGCGATATCGTCGGCCGAGAGCTCCAGATCGACAGCCGCGATATTGTCCATCAGATGCTCGCGCCGTTTGGTTCCCGGGATCGGCACGATGTCGTCGCCCTGCGCCAGGAGCCACGCGATGGAAAGCTGCGCGGTCGACACGCCTTTCTCATCCGCGATGGCCTTGAGGGGCTGGATGATCTCTACATTCGCCTCGATATTGCCCTGCTGGAACCGCGGATGGTCCTTGCGGCGATCATTTTCCGCCAGGCTGTCGAACCCGTCGATGGTGCCGGTCAGCATGCCGCGCCCGAGCGGCGAATAAGCGACGAGCGCGATGCCGAGTTCGCGTAGCAGCGGCAGGTAATCGGTCTCGACGAAGCGGGTCCAGAGCGAATATTCGGTCTGTAGCGCTGCAATAGGGTGGGTCGCGTGCGCCCGACGGATCGTATCGGGGCCGGCTTCGGACAGGCCGAGCCAGCGGACCTTGCCCTGCTCTACCAGCTTCGACATCGCGCCCACCGTGTCCTCGATCGGCACGTCCCTATCCACGCGATGCTGGAAATAGAGATCGATGACGTCGATTCCGAGCCGCGACAGGCTCTTGTCGCAGGCCTCGACGACATATTCGGGCCGTCCGTCGGCGCTGCCGCCCAGATTCCCGAACTTGGTAGCGAGAAACGCCCTGTCGCGATAACCGCCCTTCAGCGCCTCGCCCAGCATTTCCTCGTTTCCGCCGCCGCCATAGGCATCCGACGTGTCGATGAAATTCATCCCGGCATCGAGCGCGGCATGGGTCGTCGCGATGGCCTCTCCCTTGTCGGCAGGACCATAGATCGCGGTCATCGCCATCCCACCGAGCCCGATGGCAGATACGTCATCTGTGCAGCAGCCAAGTTTGCGATACTTCATGAAACTCTCCCGTCGGATGGAAATCGATTGCGGAGATTTGAACCCATGACGTCTGGCATCGCAAGAGCGACAGGCCCTGGCAATCTTTCTTAATTCATTATTAACCTGTTTCCGGCCATGGTATTGGCGGGTTGCGCAGGGTCCCGGCAAGAACGCAAACGATTGTGCGACCACGAGGATATTTTGCTAATCGCCCGGGGCCTGATGCCTGCTTCGGCTAAATTAACTGGATCGGTCGTGAAAAATTCTGCACCTGTCGTCTTCGTTTCGTTTGTTGCCCTTCTTTTTTCGTTACCGGCTGCCGCTACGGACCGTAGTTCGAGAACGCTGACGGCGGTACAGGTCACAGACCCGCCAGTCATTGACGGCAAGGCGACGGATTCGGCATGGTCCAAAGCGGCGTCCCTGACGACTTTCGACCCCCTGGCGAAAACGCAGCTTGAAATCCGCTCGGTATACACGAAGAGCCATGTGTACATATTGGCGACATTCCCGGACCGATCCGAGAACCGCGATCACAAGACACTGGTATGGGTACCCGACCAGAAACGCTATCGTATCGGTCCCGACCGGGAGGATACGTTCGTTCTGAAATGGAGCATGGAGGCTTTTCCGGTGGACCTCCGCATCGATGCGGAAAATTCCTATCGGGCGGATATCTGGTACTGGAAGTCGCACCGGACCGACCATGCGGGTTTTGCTGACGACAAGATGCATGTCTATTCGACGATCAGGTCGCCAAAAGCGAAAAAACTCCTGTCGCGCAACGGGACCCGATATTACCTGACGCGGCCGGGCGACAGCGGCGGCTCCGCCTATCGTACCGAGATCCAGGCCCAGCATCGCGGCGACCGTACCCCGCTATTCGCCCTTTCCGCCCCTACCGGCAGTCGGGCCGACGTCCGTGCAAAGGGAACATGGAAGGACGGCCGGTGGACGGTGGAGTTCGCCCGCAAGCTTAAAACCGGCAATTCCGACGATATCCAGCTGGATCCGGGGCGGCAGTATGCTTTCGGGGTATCCCGATTCGAAATTGCGGGACGCCGCCCCAACCCGAAGATACAGGAGCCCCTGTTCGGTTCCGGCGAAATAACGGAACTGCTGACGTTCCGCTTCGATTGAGTCAGAAGACGCGGGAAAGAGCAGCCGGATGTCTGTAACAGTCCTTTGCCGGCTCGGCTTCGCGACCGTCGCGGCGCTGTTGCTTCTCGTCATTGGGTTCTCGATATTTCACGCGCGCGGCCTTAACGACCTCCTTGTCACGAACGTAACCGTCGTCACGCCCGTGCGCGAAGCATTGACGCGCGTAGACAGTCTGATTTCACAGTCGGCGGTCGAATTCAGGCAGATGGATGCGTACCGGGACCTGACGCCGGGAAACATCCAGGATTCGCTCTCTGAACTGAGACGCATCGAATTACAGATCGCCGGTAACGGCGCATCTGCCCTAAAGCCGAAACCACTCCCGTCCGGCAACAGCCCCGCCCTGAAATCGGATCGAATAATCTCAGCTTTTAGCGCCTATCTCCAGGAAGAAGCCGTCGACCCTTCGTCGGACACGGCGAACCAGCTGCAGAAAGAAACCATCACGTCACTGGCGATTTTTCGCACTGCTTTTAACGGGTTCGTGGCCAGCGGCGCCAGGTCGATCGCGTTTTCTGACCTGGCCTCGAAAACAAGTCAGACGCTCCTTCAGGTGGAAGAGGAAATTCGCCGGTACTTCGAGCGCCCCCGACATTCTGTAGCAGATGTCCTCGCGCCGGTCGAAAAAAGCATTGGGCTACTGACATGGTTCCGCGATCATCTTGGCGACAAAAAATCCCACAATCACCACGATCACGAACACGACGGCCTGATGCGGCAACTCGGTCTGTAAGAAACCGCGGTTGCCGGTCTGACGCCGCTATTTCGCTATCGGGCGAGCCTGTTTGCCTATGCCGATGCGATCCAGCAGGAACTCAGCGGTACAAGCCTGGACGACATTCGCAAGGAGGTATTTCGCGAAGAAATCGACGCCCGTCGCCAGATCCGGTCTCTTTCAACGAAGCTGGAAAAGAACTTCAACGCGTACCAGTCCCGACTGATCGAAAACGCGAACAACGATCAGATATTATTCGTCTTACTGGGGCTGACCGGGGGAGCAATCATCCTCTACCTGTCATTTTTCCTCCCGAGAAAAATATCGCAGAGGCACCGGCTGGTAGCGGAAGGTGCGCGCCGGATCAGTTCCGGCGACCTGACCGGGCGGATCGAGATACCGGACCGGGACGGTCTGGGAGATCTTGCGAGCGAGTTCAACAATATGGCCGACGCCCTGCAGTCGAGAGAAGATATGCTCGCGCTGCAGATGCAGGAAATACAGTGGTCCGAGCGCAAGCTGACAGCGCTCAACGCCGACCTCGAGAACCGCGTTGAAGAGAGAACGCCGGCCCTCGAATTTGAAACCAGAAAGGCCGAACAGGCCAGCCAGACCAAATCCGAATTTCTGGCGACGATGAGTCATGAAATACGGACGCCGATGAACGGTCTTCTCGGCATGGCGCACCTGCTTCTCAAAACCGGGCTGAACGAAAAACAGCGACATTACGCCTCGCGCATCAGGCAGTCCGGCGAGGCGCTTCTCAGCCTTATCAACGACATACTCGATATCTCCAAGGTCGAAGCCGGGAAACTCGATCTCGAACGTGTAGATTTTCCGCTTTCCCGGCTGATCGACGAAGTCGGCGCGCTGATGGAATCGCGGGCGCACGAGAAAGGCGTCGACTACCGAGTAACCATCGCGCCCGGTACGCCGGAGACGTTGAGCGGCGATTTCGGTCGTATCAAACAGGTGCTGTTCAACCTTGTCGGCAATGCGATCAAGTTCACCGAGCGCGGCGGCATCGACATTGCCGTCTCGCACATGGATACGGCGGACGGCAGTCTCCTTGTCCGGTTCGAAGTTACCGATACCGGGATCGGGATCGGTCCCGACAAGACGGCAACGATCTTCGAGAAATTTTCGCAGGCCGATACCTCGACGACACGGGAGTTCGGCGGCACCGGTCTCGGACTCGCGATATGCCAGGAGTTGACGCGTTTGATGGGCGGCGACATCGGCGTGGACAGCGTACCGGGCAAAGGTTCGACCTTCTGGTTTACGGTCCTCTGCGAACCCGCAAAGCGGATTGTAGCGGACCCTGGCGCGGTTGGATTCCGCGAAAGTGCAACGAATGTGGGTAATGTGTCCCCGGCCCGGATAATTCTGCTCGCCGAAGACAACGTGGTGAACCAGGAAATCGCCATCACGCTGCTCCAGGAAGCCGGTCACACCGTCGTCGTTTCGCAGAACGGCCAGGAAGCGGTAGCGGCGGTTCGCAACGCCGCTTATGACGTGATCCTGATGGATATACAGATGCCCGTAATGGACGGTATATCCGCGACAAGGGCGATACGCACTCTGGGCTGCGACACGCCGATCATTGCGCTTACCGCCAATGCCATGGCCGGGAACCGGGAGGAGTATCTCGCGGCAGGAATGAACGACTACGCCTCCAAACCGTTCGATCCCGTCGATCTGCTCGAAAAGATATACAAATGTTCCAGCACCGCTTCCCCGGCCCCGTCAGCATTGCAGGATGACGATGGGCCGATAGATAGTGAGCCGACGGACGGTCTCGCTGTAGGCTCTCCTCTTCCCGGCTTCTCGGCGGAACTGCTGCGAAAGATTACGGACGTTTATCTGCGGACGGCGCCGGACACGGTGAATGAGATCGAAACCGCCCTGAAGAACCGGGATGTCGCGGCGGCCCAGTTCGCTGCACACAAGCTCAAATCCGCCAGCGCGAACCTCGGCGCCCTGAGCCTTCCGAAGCTCTGTGAAGAACTCGAACAGATGAGCGCCGAACATGTCATCGATAACGCCGACGCGCTGTTCGATGCACTCGAGGGAGAATTCGTCCGCGTGGTGGCCGAACTGCGCGGACGCCCCGCCGACCAGTCGACCTAGGAGCCAGCGGCTTTTCAGGCCCATTTCCCCTTTTAGGTCACAGCCCCGTCGTTGCCGCGCGAACCGCGCTGCAATATCCTGTGTCTACGTTTCAATCAGGCAAGGAAAGGTTTTCTCCATGGTGTCGAAATTCGAAGATCATTGCTGGCAGGACATCGTCGACCCCAAGGTCCTCGATATTTACAGCGCCTACGAGCGTGAAACCTATATCGGCGAAAAGCCGGCGTTGCTGGCTATCGACCTGTATCAGCTTGCCTATCAGGGCGGTTCAAAGCCGGTACACGACCTGATGGGCGAATTCCCCAGCTCCTGCGGCGAGAACGCCTGGAACGCCATCGAGCCGACTGAACGCCTGTTCAAGGCGGCCCGGGCGGTCGGCATTCCTGTCATCTATTCGACCACGGAAGCCCGCACCGAAGCCAATGTCGGCAAGGCCTACGCCACCTCGCGCCAGAACAAGCCGAAATCAGACGATGTCTGGCAGATCAAGGAAGAGTTCGCGCCTCAGGAAGGAGACCTGATTGTTTACAAGCAGCGCGCCAGCGCGTTCTACGGTACGCCGCTGATTGCCCAGCTTCACCAAATGGGCGTCCAGAGCCTGATTGTGTGCGGGGAAAGCACGTCCGGCTGCGTCCGTGCATCCGTCGTCGACGCCTACTCCAACGGCATTCACGTTACTCTGGCCGAGGAATGCTGTTTCGACCGCAGCGAACTGTCGCACAAGGTGAACCTGTTCGACATGCACCACAAATACGCCGACGTCATGCATGTAGGCGAGGTGGTCCAGAAGCTGCTCGGCTCCGCCGGGCTGAAAGAGGTCGTCTGATGGAGCCGCGCCGCTACGGGCCTTTTCCCTACACGCCGATCAACCGGCGACCGACCCTGAAATGGCCCAACGGCGCGCGTGTCGCCGTCTGGGTGATCCCTAATATCGAGTTCTTCCCGCTGAACGAGGTGGTACCGGGCTCGCGCGGCCATGTCCCGGAGGTTTCCTCCTGGTCACAGCGCGATTATGGGGCGCGGATCGGGGTATTCCGCATCATGGACGCGCTGTCGTCGCGCGACATACGGGCGTCGGTCACGCTCAACTCCGAGGTCTGCGACGTCTACCCGGAGATCATGGAAGACGCGATGGCGCTCGGCTGGGAGTTTCTCGGTCACAACCAGAGCAACTCGCGGCCTTTTCATGAAACCCCGCCCGAAGGCGACGAAAAGCTGGTACGCGACACACTCGCCCGGATCGAGCAGACAACTGGCCGAAAGCCGCGCGGCTGGCTTGGGTCCGGCTTGCAGGAGACCTGGCATACGCTGGATTATCTGGCCGGTGAGGGCCTCGATTACGTGTGCGACTGGGTCAATGACGACCAGCCTTATTTTATCGACGCGGGCGACCGAAAAATGGTGTCGCTCCCCTACTCGACCGAGATCAACGATCTCCCGCAGTTCCGCACCGGCAAATCGAGCGACGAGTTCGAATTGATGATGCGGCGGCAGTTCGACCGTCTTTACATGGAGGGCGCTGAATCCGGTCGAGTGATGGCGATCTGCCTGCACCCATTCGTAATCGGCGTCTCGCACCGGATCTGGGCGCTCGAATCGGCGCTGGATTACATCAAGGGCCACGACGATGTGTGGTTCGCCACCGGCGAGGAAATCGTCGACGCCTGGCTGGAGTCCGGCGCGACGTTCTAGCGCGAAGTCATGTTAGACAGCGCCCGCCCACTCCCCCACCCGGCCACCCATCAGGATACTCTCGTGGGTGGCCGGGTGGGGGAGTGGGCCGGTGCGCATCCGCGTAAGCGGATCATGTCCTAGCATGTCAGACCAGAATTCCGGCGCGGCGCAGACAACCGCGTATGCGCTCTGCTCGCTTGCGATTCTGTGCTGGGCCGGGAATTTCATCGTGGCGCGGCTCGCCAATCTTGACGTGCCGCCGGTGGCGCTGTCTTTCTGGCGGCACGCGCTGGCCGCCGCCATGGTTCTGCCCTTCGTCATCCCGGCGCTGCGGCGCGACTGGCCTCAGATCAGAGAAAATCCGGGCTCAATCGCCGCGCTGAGCTTCCTTTTCGTCGTGGGCAATACGCTGGTCTATTTCTGCGTCCAGCACACGACCGTGATCAACGCCGCCCTTATAAACGCCGGCGTTCCGGTGGTTGCGGTGTTCTTTTCCTGGCTGATCCTGCGCGAGCTGATCAATCGCTGGCAGGCGACCGGCATCGCGCTCTCGTTCATCGGCATAGCATTCGTCGTCGCGCGGGGCGACATCGCCGTTCTCAGGGCGCTCGATATCCGGCTGGGGGATCTCTACATGTTTCTCGCCGTGATCTGCTGGGCGCTTTACACGGTCCTGTTCAAGCGGGCGGGCATCAGGGTGTCGCCCTGGACCCTGCTCTTCATGCTGTGCATCAGCGGAACGATCTGGCTGGTTCCGGCATACGCCGCGGAACTGGCCACCGGCGCCGTCATGAGCCTGACGCCGACGATGGCGGGAAGCCTCGTCTATGTCGCCCTGTTCAGTACGATCGTCGCCTGGGCCTGCTGGAATCAGGGCATCGTCCGGATCGGTCCCAACCGGACATCATCCTTCATGAACCTGCATCCGGTCTTCGGATCGGCGCTCGCCATCTTTTTCCTGAACGAGACGCTTCAGCCGTTCCACCTGTATGGAACCGCAATGGTCGTCGCCGGCGTCTGGCTGGTCGCCCGTCAGTACCGGACGACTTAATCGGGCAAAGGCGACGATCCGTCCGGCACTTCCACCTGGAAGATATTCAGCGTCGCCGCAATGGCATTGTAATGGCCGAGCAGCCCGGCGAGGTCGACCGCGCCCCGTTTGCCGTGCCGGTCGATGATCTTCTGGAAGGTCGCGTCGCTAACCTTGGTGTTGGCGTAGTACTCGGTGCAGAAATTCCAGATTTCCTCTTCCGCTTCCTCAGTGAAGTTCGGCTTCTCGCGAATTCGGATGGCATCAATAATGCCCTGGTCCAGCTCGGCCTTCTGAGCCTCCTTTTCGTGCGCAAACCACTCGTAGGAGCAGTTCCAGTGACGCGCTGTTACGAGAATCGCCAGTTCGCGCAGCTTCCAGGGCAGTTCCGCATTAAACCGCACATAGGCTCCCATGGTCTGAACCGCATCGGCCAGTTCGGGGCTGTGCATCAGCACACGGAACGGTCCGCGAACTTCGCCGCGCGGCCCGGAAACAATCTTGGCGGCGACGGCCTTCTGTTCCTCTGTCAGGTTGTCCATATCGATGGGGTCGATCCGCGGCATCTACTTCTCCCTGTTGCGGTGTTCATTGATCTTTTCGACGAGCATCATGGGCGTAACCGGATAGGAGTCCAGGGTCACGCCGAATTCGTCCAGCGCGTTCTCAATAGCCGACAGGACGGACGGGGCGGCGGACATAACGCCGCATTCGCCGACGCCCTTGACGCCGATGGGGTTTCGGTCGGTCGGCGAGACCTGATGGATGATCTCGAAATTCGGCAGTTCCGGCGCGGTGGGCGCCAGATACTCGGCCAGGTTGGTCGAGAGCGGCATCGCGTCGTCGTCGAACATCATTTCCTCGAACAAGGCATTGCCGAGTCCGTTGGCGACGCCGCCCTGCACCTGACCGTCGACGATCATCGGGTTTATGAGCCGGCCGCTGTCATGCACGACCACGTAACGCAGCAGGCGAATGCGCCCGGTGTCGGGGTCGATTTCCACCTCCGCCGCATGCGCGCCATTGGCGTAGACCACGTTCTCCGGCTGAAAACTCGCGTCTGCCTCAAGTCCGGGGGACATCCCCTCGGGCAGAGAGACTCCCGGCATCCCCGCCACCGCCTGCGCGACCTGGCTGAACGACACCTCGATCCCCGGCACCCCCTTGATGAACACCTTGCCATCGATCAGTTCCAGGTCCTCGGCCGAGGCTTCCAGCAGGTTGGCCGCGATCGCCAGGACTTTTTCGCGCAGCTTTACCGACGCGAGGTGAACCGACGAACCGGCGCAGACCGTCAGCCGGCTGGCGAACCCGCCTATGCCGCGCGGCACCCCGTCAGTATCCCCCGCCACAACGGAGACATCGTCGGGACTGACGCCCAGCTGTTCGGCCGCGATGGTGGCCATGGCGGTATGGAACCCCTGCCCCATCGCGACGCCGCCGCTATAGACCATCACCTTGCCCGAGGTGCCGATGCGCACCAGCCCGGTTTCGAACGGACCCCGCCCCGTCGGCTTCACATAGTTGGCGATGCCAATGCCCAGATAACGGCCCTCGGTCCGCGCCGCCCGCTGACGCGCCGCGAACCCGTCGTAATCCATCGCGTCCAGCAGGTCCGCCTGGCATTTCGCATAGTCGCCGCTGTCATAGATGATCCGCTGTCCCGCCTGCGTACGAAGCGGATGTTCGTAAGGCATCTGCTCGGGCCGGATCATGTTGCGCACACGGATTTCCGCCCGGTCGATCCCGGTCGCCACGGCCAGCCGGTCGAGCAGCCGCTCCATCGTGAAACAGCCCTGGGGATGGCCCGCGCCCCGCATCGATGTTGCCGGAACCTTGTTGGTATGCGCGATCACCACATTCATCCGGTAAGTCGGGATGATATAGGGACCAAGAATGGTGGTGGCTGAAGAAAACGGAATGTTGGTGCCGCGAGCCGTGTAGGCGCCCTGGTCATGCCAGAGCGTGCCGCGCAATCCGACCACGCGACCTTCCGTATCAGCAGCCATTTCGACGTCCCAGAACTGGTCGCGTTCCTGGGTCGTGCACATCAGATGTTCGCGCCGATCCTCGATCCACTTTACCGGACGGCCGAGCTTGATCGCCGCAGCGGTCACGGAGGCATCCTCAGGGTAGAACAGCAGCTTGGGCCCGAACCCGCCGCCGACCGACGGTACGATGACCCGCACATCGCCTTCCGAAAGCCCGAACAAGGAAACGATGATGCTCTTGTGCGAATGCGGCGCCTGGTTGGAACTCCAGAGCGTAAGCTTGCGGCGGCGTGGATCGTAGCGTACCGCAACGCCCCGGCATTCCATCGGCAGCGAACACCCGCGATGCTGGCGCAGCTTCGCCTTTACGACATGAGCGGCGGTGTTGAAGGCCGCATCGACATCGCCGGTCTCCAGCGCGTAGCGCCCGACGGTGTTCTCGCCGCTACGCCTGTTAACGACCGAAGCGCCGTCTGCCGCAGAGTCGCGGGGGTCTCCGACTGCCGGCAGAGAGTCGTACTCGACTTCGACAAGCTGCGCCGCGTCCTCCGCCCGGTACCGTGTGTCGGCGATGACGACTGCAATGGGTTCGCCGACATAACAGACCTCGTCACGCGCCAGAACGTATGGACCGACCTCATTGCGCAGACCCGGCTTGGGAAACCCTTCGGGAATGCGGTCCTGTGTCAGCACGTCAGCCAGATCGTCGATCGCGTATGCGGCGACAACGCCTGGCGCGGCGCGCGCAGCCGACAGATCGACGGTTCCTATAGTCGCGTGAGCATGGGCGCTGCGCACAAAGGCTGCCTGCAGCATGCCGTCGAGCCGCAGATCGTCGACGAAGGACGCATTGCCGGTCAGGAGGTCGTAATCTTCAAGCCGGCGACGCGAGACGCCGATCAGATCGTCGGGCATAGGTGGAACCGATCAGCTCTTGGAGGCGTCCGCAACGGGGTTGGCAACGCCGACCATGGTATCGCGCGTTACGATGGAGGCGAGCTGTTCCTCGCTCCAGCCTTCCGTTCCTTCCGGCCGTCGCGGCAGCACCAGATAGCGCAGATCCGCCAGGCTGTCGTGAACCCTGACCGCCATGTCATCGGGAACCTCGGTGCCGAACTCTTTCAGCACCTCGCGTGGCTCGACGACGACGCGAGAGCGATAGCTTTTCGAACGGTACCAGTCCGGCGGCAGGCCGAGAACTGCACGCGGATAGCAGGAGCACAGCGTACAGACGATGACGTTCTGAACCTTGTCGGTGTTTTCGACCACCGTCATCTTGGCTCCGCCGGGTTCGATGCCGAACTCCGCCATCGCGGAATTGCCATCCTCCAGCAAGCGGCTCCTGTAATCCGGGTCGGTCCAGGCGCGAGCAACGATCCGGGCGCCCTGGGATACTTCCCAGCTATCGATCTTTTCCTGGGCCTTGCGGATTTCTTCGCCGGTCAGATTACCCTTCTCGATCAGCAGTTCGCGGATCGCATAGGTCATCAGTTCGTAGCGACCGGGCGGCTCGTCTTCGATATCGGGCTGGAATGTCCGGTCATGATCGTGCGGATGTTCGTGGTCGTGGTCATGATCGTGATCATGACCATGGTCGTGTTGATGTCCGCGTTCGTCAGCAGCCATTTCAAATCTCCTCTGAATTACGCTGGACGAAGCCAGTGTTCGTAGATGTCGACATCGACCGTATCGGTCTCGGGTCCCGAATAGGCATCCCAGACCTCTTTCTGTTTGAACCGGACACGATAGAGCATCTTCGCCGGCAGGCCATCGAATCCGTAAGCGAGTTCCTCCGGATTCGGATGCGCGCCGCACACCCGTTCGACTTCGCCCACCTTGCCGCGAATATAGTATGGCGTCCTTCGATGACCGGGCGGGTTGGTCGCAATGACCCTCACCCGATCGCCAGCCTGATAGAGCGCACTCATTTGCGCGCCTCTGCCATACGCTGTTCGATTTCCTTCATCCGAGATTCGAGCTCTTCGGATGAAAACAGGCCCTTCTCGATCAGCACCATCTTCATCGATTCTGTTGCGCGTTCGAAATATCCAAGATCGCTATAGGGTGGATCGCCCATCTGTTCGCGCGCGCGCCTTGATTCGTCCGTGACGTAATAACCCCGCCCCCCCGCGCCAAGAGCATTGCTGATAGCGGTCGACAGCTTCTCCCACGGCTTCATGTCCGTCGTTTCAAGCGGGATGGACCCGGCATCGAGTCCGCCAATATCATGATAACCGCGTCCGGGATCTTCCTTGGAAGGCATGATTTTTCCATATTCCGTTCGAAGAAATGCTATTCTGTCAAAATAAGGCCAAGGGTCAATACGGACGGCATTTTGACCCAAGCGGGATTTGCAACTATATTTCTACGTCATCACAATTTTTTTCCCGTGATAATCACAATCGAGGACTCCCATGGCAGAACCGGTATTTCGCAGCTACGATCAGGAAGCGCTGGACTGGGAATACAATAATCGCGGCAAGGTGCCCGATACGGCAGAATGCAAGGCCGCGCAAATCTCCGGGTCGGACGAGGCCAAGGCGCAATATCACACCCTGCTGGATCACCGGTTCGGTTCCGGCTCGACCGATCTGCTCGACATCTATCACGGAGAGTCGATAGGCCCGCGTCCCGTACATGTGTTTTTTCACGGCGGATACTGGAAATCGAACACCAAGAACGATTTCGGGTTTGTCGCCAAGCCGTTCGTTCCCTACGGGGTGACGACGGTGGTGGTCGAATATCCTCTTATTCCGGGCGTACGTATGGACACGCTGATTGAGCGGTGCCGCGCAGCGATGGCCTGGGTGTGGCGCAACGCTGCAGAGATGGATTGCGATCCCGATAACATCACGGTTTCCGGTCATTCCGCAGGCGGGCACATCACGGCAATGCTGGCATCTACCGACTGGCCTTCCTATGCCGAAGACCTGCCGGCTGATCTGGTCAAGGCGGGCTGCGGGATAAGCGGCGTGTACGACCTCGAACCCGTGCGGCTGTCGTTCCAGAACGACGATCTGCAGTTCTCTCCGAAAGAAGCCGAGGAATTCAGTCCGGTCCTGATGACGCCCGGTCGCGTGGCGCCGCTGCTACTGCTGGTTGGAGGCGATGAGGGCCCCGAGTTCGTTCGTCAGTCCGAGGATCTCGCCTCTACCTGGTCGGCCCAGGGTCATGACGTCAGCGCCTGGGTGATGCAGGGCAAGCATCACTTCACGACGATCAACGAATATCTCGATTCCGAAAGCACACTGTCGAAAACGGTGCGCGCGCAAATCGGCGTTTCGTAACCCGATTCCCTAACGCGTCGGCGGGCGATGCTTGCCGGCATCCCAGCCGGTCGAAGCCAGCGTATCCGACGCCTTATCAAAGGCGACCTCTTCCAGGTCCGTCGCGAGGCTGTCGTTCCAGCGATTGAGAAATCCGTACCAGGACACCACCGTCAGGATTTCCACCGCGCCGTCTTCGCCGAAATGCGCCTTCACGGCATCGACGTCCTCGTCCGTCACCATATTGGGCACCGACGCTGCCGCCTGGGCGAACCGCAGCGCCGCCCGTTCGGCATCGTCGAACAGCGGGCTGGTCTCATATTCCCACAGCGCCGCGACTTTTGCCGCATCGACGCCGTGAATACCCGCATTGTTAGCCGTATGCGCGACGCAATACATGCAACCTGCAGCCTGGCTCGCGATATTCCCGACCAGCGCAAGCAACCCGGCAGGTACGCTGTTCTCAGGATCGAACACCGCCGCGTTCAGCGCGCGGAACGCCGCCAGCACCTTGGGTCTGCGAGCCATAACGAGGTTGGAGTTCGGCACATAGCCGCGCGATTCCTCGTAGGGCCTGAAGAACTTCTCGTCGAGGTCGGGATGATCCTCGCGCCTAAGCGGCGCAATCCGCGTCATCTTTTCGGCTCCTAGAGCTTGTACAGCTCGAAAGTCGCCTCTGCGAACAGATCTTCCGCCTCGAGCTTGCGGGCCGAAATTCCCTGTTCGAACGAATAGCGGGTCACGGCCGAGATTTCCTTCTCGTTCTCCTGGATTCCGTACTTCCAGTGATCCGGCCCCATCAGCTTGCGCACCTGCTCCAGCTCGTAGACCGGCCAGGGCATGGTGTGCGCCAGGTGACCGACCTGCTCCATCTCCTCGTAGCAGAGCGCCTTGGCTTTCAGGAAGGCGACATAGAGATTGACCGGCAGCCAGGGATGTTTCTCCACAATGGACCGCCTTACGCCGACAAGATGCATGATCGGGAACATGCCGGTCTTGGCATAGTAGGCCTGCTCGGCCGTCTTATAATCGGGAAACAGCCGGTCGATATTTTCGTTGGTGTAGTAGGTCGAGGGCGCGCGGGCGGAAATGACCGCATCCAGCCGGCCGTCGTCGAGCTGCTGCGCCAGGGTTTCGTCTTTCGGGATACTCTGGAGATCAATCGTGTCGGGGAGATGCAGCGGTGCGCGTTCCTCGCGCCCGCCTTCTTCCAGCCCGCCATTGCGCCAGGAAATGTCTTCGGCCCGCACCCCGTATTCGTCATGCAGAATGCCGCGTACCCAGAGCGCCGCCGTCATCTGGTATTCCGGAACGCCGATGGTCTTTCCTTTCAGGTCTTCCGGCTTTTCGATCCCACGATCGGTACGGATATAGATCGAGCTGTGACGAAACAGGCGCGAGACGAAAGCCGGAATGCCGATATAGGGGCTGTTGTCGCGCGACAGGACGTTCATGTAACTCGACATCGACAGTTCCGTGACATCGAATTCCTGGTACTTGAATGCCCGGTGAAACGCTTCTTCGGGCGACATCGGAACGCCGACCACCTCGCATCCCTCGACCGGGACGCGCCCGTCGAACAGGGCGCGGGTCCGATCGTAATCGCAGCAGGCGAGACTGAGGGTGAGCTTTGTCATGGTCGTAATTCCATCCGTTAGTAGTTTGAAAGCATTGGTTTGTACTTATCACCAGCCCCGATGGCCGACAACCGATGCCGGCGTTAGACTAAACGCCGAACAAAGGGAACTTCTCCATGATTGAACTCTACCACGCGGACATGTCGACCTGCGCCCAGAAAATCCGGCTTCTGCTCGCCGAGAAAGAGCTGGAGTGGGAGGGGCACCTGCTCAATCTGCGGACCCGCGACCAGCACGCCCCTGACTATCTGGAGCTAAACCCCAACGGCGTCGTGCCGACGCTGGTGCATGACGGCACGGTCGTCATCGAATCCACCGTGATCTGCGAATATATCGACGACGCTTTCCCCGACCCGCCGGTGCGCCCGGCCTCTCCCGCCGAGCGGGCGCGCATGCGGCAATGGACCAAGTGGCTGGACGAGGTGCTGCACTACTATACCGGCGTGCTGTCGGGCTCGATCGCCTTCCGTTTCCAGCATCTGGCGCGCCCGGCAGAGGAACTCAAAGCCTATATCGACGGCATCCCCGACCCGAAGCGCCGCGAACGCCAGCGGCAGCAGATCGAGCTCGGCATGGACGCGCCGCAATTCGCCGAAGCCGTCCGCGCGTTCGATAGATTCGTCCATGACCTCGATACACAGCTACAGAAGACCGAATGGATGGCGGGGTCGAGTTACTCTCTCGCCGAGATTGGGTACACGCCCTATCTGATCCGTCTCGACGAGCTGCAGCTCTGGGGCTGGATGGACGACAAGCCGCGCGTGACGGAACTCTACGAAGCGATAAAGGCAAGGCCGAATTTCAGGCCCGGCTATCTAGACTGGCGCAACGAGGCCTATTGCGAGCTTATGGCAGAGAAGGGCGCGGACGCCTGGCCGAAGATTCAGAAAATTCTCGCGGAATAATCAGCTGCCTTCGCCCCGGTTCGCCGCGAGCTGCTTCACCCCGAAAAACGTGCAGAGCGCCAGCGTCATAAATCCCGCAGTCAGGTAGAACACGCCCTGCGGGTTGCCGTTATCGAGCGCCAGCCCGAACACCAGCGGCATGATTGCCGCGCCGACAAGGGCGCCGTTATTGACGAAACCGAAGACCTTGCCCGTGCTGCCCGCAGGAGTAACGGAGAGCACAAACAGATCGCGGGTCGACTGCACCATTCCGCGCATGAAGCCAGCGGCGCTCAGCACCGCGACCATCAGGACCATCGGCATGGAAACCGTGCCGGTAAACGCGATCAGCGCGGCCGCGGTGAGGAATCCAGCCGCCGCCGTAATCATCTTTGCGCCGAACCGGTCAGCGACCCAGCCCCCGGCAAGAATGCCCGCCGACGACCCGACCAGGAATCCGGTCAGCGCCCCACTCGCGGCCGCCAGCGGCGTGCCGTAGAGCTCGACGATTCCGGCCACGCTGAACGCCCGGAACCCGCCGAACCCGATGCTTGAGATCACGTAAAACAGGAAGCACAACAAGATCGGCGGATAGAGCAGAACGCGGAAATCCTGTCTGAAGCCTCCACCGGCGCTCTCCTCTTTTTTCTTTTTGCGCGGCTCGTCCGCCCCGTCCGAAAGAGAATCTCCCTGAAGCAGAATCAGAGCCGCCAGGCACAGCCCAAAAATTCCGACCGCGATCATCGCGACTCGCCAGTCCCACAGCGCGGCAATCCCGACCATCACCGGCGGCGTCGCGGCAGACCCGGTATTGCCGGAAAATGCGTGAAAGCTGAACGCGCGCCCCAGCCGTTCCCTGGCGATGGAGGCCGACAGAATGGCGTAGTCGCTCGGGTGATAGACCGAATACGCCACGCCCGCGAGGACGAACAGCGCCAGCATCGCCCAGAAGGAGCTGACAAACCCTACCGCCAGGATCGCTCCCGATTGCAGCGCGAGCCCCAGCGTCAGAACCGTCCGCCCACCCCATCTGTCGACCAGGAACCCCATCGGGGTCGTAAACAGGGCGCCAGCCAGCGCATATGCGGTCATCACGAAGCCGAGTTCGGTGTAGCTGAGGCTGGTATCCTGCACCAGCAGAGGAAACAGCGGCGGGAGCGCCAGGTTGAACACATGGCTCATGAAATGCGCTGAGCCAATGAACCCGAGAACCCTGACCGTATGGGCCGTGCTGGCGGAAACCGAGGTCATCAGGCGCGCCCGCTCGGCAGGGGGCTGCGGTCCTGCAGATCGATCATCTTTACGATCAGTTTCTGCATAAGATCGTCGGCGATATCCCGATAGTCGTCCGAGCCCCACAAATTCTCGATCTCATCCGGATCGTTCTCCAGATCGTACAGCTCCCACCAGCCCGCTTCCTGGTGGCAGGACAGGCGCCAGCGGTCAGTTACCAGCGTGCGAACGCGGTCCCCCGGATCGTCGCCGAACATGCGGATGATGGAATCTTCCTCAACCAGCAACTCTTTGGGCGCTTCTGTCGACAGCAGGTCGCGTCCCTGCATGCCGTTGAAAGGCTGCAGACCGGCGAGCCCGAGCGCCGTCGCGCCGATATCGATGGTCTGGCCGAGTCCGGCCCTGACATCCCCCGCCTGTCCCGGCACACGGCAGACAAACGGGACCCTGATCAGCCCCTGATAGTGAAGCAGGTATTTCAGCATGATGCCGTGGTCGCCCATGAAGTCGCCGTGGTCGCTTGTAAACATCACCACCGTGTCGTCAGCGATGTTCAGCCTGTCGAGCGTCGAAAGAATATTCCCCACCGCATCATCGACCATCGTGATCATGCCGTAGGTCAGCGCGATCAGAACGCGGGCTTCTTCCTCGGAGACGGCAAATGGCACTGTCGCCGAGGTGCGGACCGCCGTACCGGCCTCGCGCGCCTGCCAGAGATATTGCAGCGCGCGGAGATCGCCCTTGCCGAACGAGGACGGGAGATCGATTTCGTCAGGGTCGTACATTTCCCAGTAACGGCCGGGGGGCGTGAACGGATGGTGTGGATCCGGGAAGGAAATCTGGGCGAAAAACGGATCACCCGTCCCGGCCGCCTGTTCGAGAAACTCGATGGAAAGCTCCTCGACATAGCGCGTCGGGTAGAGCTCTTCCGGAACGGCGGTGCGCCAGACCTGCGGACCGACGCGGCGCTGATCCGGCAGCGCGTTCCCTTCGCCGACCAGCGCGTCCGCATCGCCGCCCTTTTCCTTCAGCCAGCGCAGATAGTCGGCACCCACCAGATCGCCATGACCTGTGCATATCCGCGCGTGCTGGAACCCGTAGAACGGCAAGGAAACGCCGTGTTCCGGATCGTCCCATAGCGTCTGGTTCTCGATATCGTAGAACGCGCCCTGCCGGTGCCGGCGGTCCGCTTCCCGAAGATCGGCGGGCGGCGCCTCCAGCCCTTCAATTTCAGGAAAATCCCGCGTCGGCGGCGCTCCGGTGAAGTTCTGCAGGTGAGACTTGCCGATAAGCCCGGTGCGGTATCCGGCGGCAGCCAGCAGTTCAACGAAGGTCACGTGCTCCGCCGACAGAGCGATCCCGTTATGGCGCACCCCGTGCAGCGACGGCATGCGGCCCGTCATCAGCGACGCCCGGTTCGGCATGCAGACGGGGCTCGCCACATAAAACCGCTCGAACCGCGTCCCGTCCGCCGCGATGCTGTC
>Ga0181593_10000226_pt1 | contig 47536 bp, 43 predicted proteins | sample 071ome_19_FD_133756 | JGI IMG/M metagenome (GOLD analysis project Ga0181593, IMG submission 133756) | Coastal salt marsh microbial communities from the Groves Creek Marsh, Skidaway Island, Georgia - 071413AT metaG (megahit assembly) | ecosystem: Environmental > Aquatic > Marine > Intertidal... | reverse complement strand
GGCTCGGGTGAAGTCCGGAGACGTCGGCAAGCCTCCGAGCATGCTCAGATACAGCCCGGCCATGACCCCGATGCCACCGAGGAGACCGAAAATGCCAAATCCGGGAATCAGCAGCACCTCGACCCCGATCAGGGCTAGACCCACGCCGAAGATGATGATGTCCTCAAGTCCAGCGAGGCCGATGATCAGGTGCGAACCGAAGAAGAGGGACAGCGCCAGAATGCCCGCCCCTCCGGCAAGCCCGAACGACGGGGTCTTGATCTCCGTAAGGAGCCCCAGGAAACCGAGCGAGAGGAGGAACGGAGCGACCACAGGGTTCGAAAAGAACCGCACGACGCGCTCGGCCCAGTTGGCCTCTGCCGTCGTCACGGTGGCCCCTGCGGCACCGATTTCCTCGATGAGTGCCGAGAGATCCTCGATCTCCTCCGCGTACCCGAGGTCGACGGCTTCTTCGGTCGTCAGGGTCAGCAGTTTCCCCGCCTCCGTGACACCTTCAATTTCGATATCCTCGTCGACCATCGCGGCCGCGACTTCGGGATCGAGGTCGGCATCTTCGGCGAGGGCACGCATCTGACTGCGCATCGCCGAAACGATCTTCTCCGAGGCCTTGGTGCCACTCCCATCCACGGGCGTGGCAGCGCCCATCACCGATCCCGGTCGCATGTAGATACGGTCCGTGGACAGTGCGATGAGGGCGCCGGCCGAGTACGCCCGCCGATTCACAAGGGTGTACACGGGGACCGGGGAATCGGACAGGGCGTCGGAAATGCGTTCGGCGGCATCCACACGACCACCCGGTGTATCCATGTCGAGCACGACGGCGGCGGCACCGGACGCGGCCGCTTCTTCGATGCTACGCTCGATGAACGGAGCCAGTCCAAGCTCGACCACGCCGGTCACAGGGACACGGATGACAATGTCACTCGACTGCGCCAACGCGGGCGACGGGAGCGCAATCAGTGCCGCGCCCAGAAGCGTGAGCGAGAGAATTCGGCGAATCATTGAATCGACCTCCGGTAGGTCTCCGGCAACGTCAAGGTACGGTGTCTTCTACCCCGCACAACGCAACACGGTACGCCTTCGTCGGAGGCGATCCGCTGTCACATCCGCGCCGCGCTGGGCCACTACACAGTTCTGGTACGTGCGCGTGCCGAAAAACCTTCAATTGGGCCGACATGCCGACGGCTCCCGCCGGTTGACCGTCAGCGCTGACGTGGGGACCTTTCAGGCTCTTCCGGAGCCGGGCCAGACGCCCGATTTCTCCCTGTTTCGAGGCTCCCGGAGACGTACTCAGCATCCATTTCCAGGGGAAAGCCCAGATGTCCGATTCGGTATTGGTGCACTACGAGGTTCGTGGCAAGGTCGCCCTTCTCACCCTCGATGATCCGCCCGCGAACACGTACACGCACGAGATGATGCGCCAGCTCGACGAGGGCATCATCAAGGCGCGCTTCGACGAGAACGTCGAGGTGATCGTGCTCACCGGCGCGGGTGAGAAGTTCTTCTGCGCCGGCGCCAACATCGGCATGCTTTCCGAGGCCGACCCGGAGTGGAAGTACTGCTTCTGCCTGCATGCCAACGAGACCCTCAACCGTCTCGAGCACACGCCGAAGCTCGTGATCGCCGCGCTGAACGGACACACCGTCGGAGGCGGGCTCGAGATCGCGATGGCAGCCGACATCCGTATCGCCCGCAAGGACGCCGGAAAGGTCGGCCTGCCCGAGGTCGCGCTGGGCGTACTCCCGGGTACCGGTGGGACGCAGCGCCTCGTCCGGCTCGTCGGCAAGCCGGTGGCTATTCAGATGATGGCGGAAGGCACGACGTTCGGCTTCGACGAAGCCCACAAGCACGGCCTGGTCAACGAGATCTACGATCACGAGGATCGTGACTCGTTTGTCGACGCGGTCCTCGAGTACGCGAGCCAGTTCACGACGCCGAACAAGGCCACGAAGGCGGTCGGCCTCATCAAGCGCTCCGTCCAGACGGGTGCAGAACTCCCCTTCGAGCTGGCACTGGCGCTCGAGCGCGAACTGCAGGCGCAGTTGTTCGCGAGCAGCGACGCGAAGGAAGGACTGAACGCGTACGTCGAGAAGCGCGCGGCCGAGTTTACCGGCAGCTGACGCTGACGACAGTCACGATCCATCGAGGCGGGGTCCGGAACGCACTCCGGGCCCCGTTTCGTGTTCCTACACGAGGCTCCAGGAGACGAGATGTCTGAGCAGACCATCCGGAATCGGATGTGGATCGGGAACGAGTGGGCGGACGCGGCCGATGGCGGCACGTTCGCAACGGTGAACCCGGCGACCCACGAGACTATCACCGAGGTCGCGTCCGGTCAGGCCGCGGACATCGACCGGGCGGTGGACGCTGCACGCGCAGCGATGAAGAACCCGGAGTGGCGGGACATGAACCCGCACAAGCGGTCTCGCCTGCTCTGGAAGCTCGCGGACGCCGTTCAGGCGAATGCCGACGAGTTCGGCGCTCTCGAGACCGCCGACAACGGAAAGCCCTATTTCGAGGCCCGAAAGGTCGATCTGCCCAGCGTCATCGAAAATTTCCGCTATTTCGCGGGGCTCGCGAACAAGATCGAGGGGGCCACGATCCCCGTAGCCGGGCCATTCCTGAACTATACGCTGCGGGAGCCGGTCGGCGTCGTCGGATGCATCACGCCCTGGAACTTCCCGCTCTCGCTGGCGACCTGGAAGGTCGCCCCCGCCCTGGCGTGTGGGAACGCGGTCATCCTCAAGCCCGCCGAACAGACTCCGCTGACGGCACTGCGGCTAGCCGAACTCGCGGCCGAGGTCGGATTTCCGGCTGGCGTGTTCAACGTCGTCCCCGGCTTCGGTGAATCAGCCGGAGCAGCCCTGGTCGCTCATCCGGGCGTCGACGCCATCGCCTTCACCGGGTCGACGGAGGTCGGAAAGATCGTGATGCGGGGCGCTGCGGACACGTTGAAGAAGGTGTCGCTCGAGCTCGGCGGGAAGTCGCCCAACATCGTACTGGCGGATGCAGACGTGAAAGCGGCCGTGCGCGGGGCGACCACGGGCATCTTCTACGGCAAGGGCGAGGTGTGTGCAGCCGGGTCACGCGTCCTGGTCGAACGTTCGATCTACGACGACTTCGTGACCGAGTTCGCGGGCCGGGCCGAAAAGATGACCGTCGGAGACCCCATGGACGCGAACACCCGACTGGGCGCGATCGTGAGCGAAGAGCAGCTCGATCGCGTCATGGGGTACGTCGAGGCCGGTAAGAATGAAGGCGCCAGGCTGGTCGCCGGCGGCGAACGCACGTCCGTCGACGGCAAGGGCAACTTCGTGACCGCCACCGTGTTTGCCGACGTCGACCCCGGTATGACCGTCGCACAGGAAGAAATTTTCGGCCCCGTTGCGGCCGTGATCCCGGTCGATGATGTGGACCACGCGATCGAGGTCGCCAACGACACGATGTACGGCCTCGCCTCCGGCGTCTGGACTCGTGACGTCGGGACCGCGCATCGGGTCGCCCGAGAGCTTCAGGCCGGGACCGTGTGGATCAACACGTACAACCAGTACGACTCGGCGTCCCCGTTCGGAGGCTACAAAGCGAGCGGCTTCGGCCGCGACCTGGGGCACGAAGCAGCCCTGGAGAAGTACACGCAGACGAAGAGTGTCTGGGTGGCCGTGGACGGTTGAGGCCGATCACACGCCCAGGAACCCATACAGGAAGACACGATGCGCGAAGCATGGATCATCGATGGCGTGCGAACGCCGATCGGCCGGCACGGCGGCGGGCTCGCGCCCGTCCGCCCGGATGACCTCGCAGCCGTAACGATCGAGGGGCTCCTGAATCGAAACGATGTCGATCCGAGGACGATCGACGACGTGCTGTTCGGTTGTATCAACCAGGCCGGAGAGGACAATCGGAACGTTGCGCGCATGGCGTTGCTGCGAGCGGGACTACCGTTGGAGGTACCCGGTCAGACGGTGAACCGACTCTGCGGTTCCGGGATGCAGGCTGTGTTGTCGGCCTTCCATGCAATCCAGGCCGGTGAGGGGGATGTCTTCATCGCGGGTGGTGTCGAGAGCATGAGCCGGGCTCCCTTCGTCATGCTCAAGCCCGAAGTGGGATATTCGCGAGGTCACCCGAAGACCGCCGATACGGTTCTGGGCTGGCGGTTCCCCAACCCGGCCTTCGCGCCCGAGTGGACGATCGGATTGGGGGAAACAGCGGAGGTGATCGCTGAAGAGTTTGGTGTCACACGCGAGGCTCAGGACGCGTTCGCGGCCGAAAGCCAGCAGCGAGCGGAGCGCGCGATGGCTGCCGACGTCTTCGCCGATGAGATCGTGCCGGTCTCGGTACCACGCCGGAAGGGCGACCCCATCGTCATCGACACGGACGAGCACCCGCGTGCCGATACGACGGCCGAGTCACTCGCCCGGCTTCGTCCGGTGTTCAAGAAGGATGGAACGGTGACGGCCGGAAACTCATCCGGGATCAACGATGGTGCGGCGGCCCTCCTCGTCGTGTCCGCGGAGCGAGGCATGGAGCTGGGGCTCGAGCCCATGGCGCGCGTGGTCGGGGGCGCGGTGGCCGGTGTGGAGCCGCACCGCATGGGGATCGGTCCCGTACCCGCTACACGCAAAGCACTCGCCCGCCAGGGCTGGTCCATCGACGACATCGACGTGGCCGAGCTCAACGAGGCATTCGCGGCGCAGGCAATCCCGTGCATGAAGGAACTCGGACTTGATCCCGAGCGAGTGAACGTCAACGGAGGGGCGATTGCCCTCGGGCACCCGGTCGGCTGCTCCGGAGCCCGAATCGTGGTGACCCTCGTCCACGAGATGAAACGACAGGATGCGGCCCGGGGCATGGCCTCGATGTGCATCGGGGTCGGTCAGGGCATCACGAGCCTTCTGGAGAAAGCATGAGCAAGATCGGCACGGTCGCGGTCCTCGGCGCCGGCACCATGGGCCACGGAATCGCGCAGGTGAGTGCAGCGATCGGGTGCACCGTCCGGATGTACGACGTCAATGACGAAGCCGTATCCGGCGGAGTGGACCGTATCCGGGGCAACCTCGACAAGGGCATCGCGCGCGGGAAGGTGACGGAGGAGGCGCGCGACGCGACACTGGCGAACCTTACGACGACGACCACGATCGCCGAGGCCGTGGCCGGGGCGGATCTCGTGGTGGAGGCCGCGCCCGAGTCGATGGAGCTCAAGGAATCGATCTTTTCCGAGGTCGATGCGGCCGCGCCGGACCACGCCATCCTCGCCACGAATACGTCCTCTCTGTCGATCGCCCAGATCGCAGCGTCCGTCCAGGACCCAAGCCGTTTCGTCGGGATGCACTTCTTCAATCCCGTGCACATCATGGCACTGGTCGAAGTCGTGTGGGGGGCGGAGACCTCGACCGAGACTCGGGACGCTGCGGTGGACTTCGCACGGCGACTCGGAAAGGAGCCGATCGTCGTGAAGGATGCCCCCGGCTTCGCATCGTCACGGCTCGGAATCGTGCTCGGCATGGAAGCCATCCGCATGGTGGAGCAGGGTGTCGCGTCGCCGGCGGATATCGACAAGGCGATGGAGCTCGGCTACCGGCACCCGATGGGACCACTCAGGTTGACCGACCTGGTGGGACTCGACGTGCGGCTGGGCATCACAGAATACCTGCACGAGACACTGGGCTCGGATGCCTTCGCCCCCCCCGCCCTGCTTCGGCAGATGGTCGAAGACGGCAAGCTGGGAAAGAAGAGCGGACAGGGCTTCTATACGTGGTAGCCCTGACGCGCTCCGTGCGGACAGGTTCGACCGCGTCCCCTTCACGACGATTGGAGTTCCGATGACCGATGCACCGGTCCTGGTCGACAAACGCGATGACCACATCGCCGTCATCACGCTGAACCGCCCTGACAAGCTCAACGCCCTCAACGCCGACGTACGTCGCATTCTTCGCGAGACGTTCGACGAGCTCGAGCAGGACGACGAGGTCCGGGCGGTCGTCATTCACGGAACGGGCGACAAGGCCTTCGTTGCGGGAGCCGACATTACGGAATTCGCCGCTCGCAGCGCGGAGGAACAGAGGAAGGTGTACGCTCAGCGCCGGATCTACGAGACCGTCGCAGACTTCCCGAAGCCGGTCATCTGCGCGATCCACGGCTTTTGTATCGGAGGCGGCTCCGAACTCGCGCTCGCCTGTGACATTCGTGTCGCAGATCGCACGGCCCGCATCAGCCAGGCAGAGATCCGTATCGGACTCATCCCGGGCGGTGGCGGAACCCAGCGCCTCGCCAGACTGGTCGGTCGCGGCTGGGCCTCGATCATCAGCCTGACCGGCGACTTCATCGAGGCCGAAGAAGCTCATCGGATCGGCTACATCGACATCCTCGTCGACGAGGGAGAGCACCTGAGCCGTGCGCTCGAACTCGCGGGTCGGATGACTCGCTGGAGCCCGGTATCTCTGCGGCTGGCGAAGGATGCCATTCGAGCCGCCTTCGAAATGCCGCTCGAGGAGGGGTTGGTGTATGAGAAAGAGCGGTTCCTGGACGCCTTCGCGTCCGAAGACGGCCGCGAGGGCGTCTCGGCGTTCATGGAGAAGCGGAAGCCGGACTTCAAGGGTCGCTGAGGCCGACGCGCCCCGGTGGCCTCCTGGGTGAGGCCCGAGGCGAGACCGGCCAACGTGGGGGTCGTGGCCGTGTTCGACGTCGACGATTAGGATCTCTCTCTTCGTCAACCTCGGACCTGTCCATGTGCATCGCCCGAACCACAGTCCTGTTGGGAGCTCTGCTCTCGATTTCGGCCTCAGCCGCCGCTCAGGAGGCCGAACAGCTCGCTCTGCTCCGCGATCATTTTCAGGGCCAATTGACCTCGATCGTCGAGACCTATGAAGGCGTGGCCGGAGTTCACGTCGTCGACCTCACGACCGGTGATCGCTTCGCCGTCCGAGACCAGCTCGTCTTCCCCCAGGCGAGTGCCATCAAGGTCCCCATACTCCTCGAACTCTTCCGCAGGGCCGAGGCTGACCCCGACCTTCTGAGAAAGCGGATCGAGCTGACCGACCGGGTCCGTACCGGCGGAAGTGGGGTGCTCCAGGTTCTCACGGACGGCGGCTCCGCGCTGTCGCTAGAGGACTACGCGATCTACATGATCCAGCATTCGGACAACACCGCGACGAACGTGCTGATCGACGAGCTGGGCATGGCCGCGATCAACACCCTGTCGGCCTCCCTCGGCGCTCCCCGCACGCAACTGCAGCGCAAGATGATTCAGCCGGAGGAGTCAGCTCGTGGAAACGAGAACCTGTCCACCCCCCGGGACGCCGCAGCCATCATGGAACGAATCGCGACATGTGATCTCCCCATGAGCGAGTCGGCGTGCCGGCGAGTGATCGAGATCCTGGAGCTTCCCAAGGGAGGTCCGATTCGAACCCCCGTACCGAACTCCATTCCGATCGCGTTCAAGCCGGGCGGCATCACCGGCGTAGCGACGGTCTGGGCGATCGTCGACGTACCGGACCGCCCGTACGTGATCACGGTGATGTCCAACTACGGCGGGAACGGTGGCGCAGTCATCGAAGCGGCCCAGACCGCAGCTTACAGCTACTTCAGCCGCCTGTCCGGCGTCACGGAGTACGGCACGCGCGTGCCACTCGACGTGAAGCGTCGGATCCGCGGATCGGGATCGAGAGAATGAATCTGAAGACCGCGCGCGTCCTCGCGGGGGTGTACCACCTCGCGATGCTCTACTTCGTCACCTGGCCGGGCATCCTCCCGTTCGCGAAGTCCGAGCCTCTCGTTCTGGGCCTGCCGTTCACGATGGCCTGGATCGCCGCCTGGATCGCAGGAAGCGTCGTCGTGCTCGCTCTACTCGACCGTATCGAGAAGAAGTACAGGACCACCGACGGAGGTGACGCCTGATGGAGCAGTGGGTCGTCGTCACGATCATCATCACGGCGTATCTGGGCCTGACACTCACAATCGGCCTCCTGGCCGGGCGGAAGCAGAGTGACAGTGTCGCCGGGTATGTGGCCGCTGACCGAAGCTTCGGGCTTCTGGTCATGTACTTCGTCACCGGCGCATCGGTCTTCAGTGCCTTCGCATTCCTCGGAGGGCCCGGCTGGGCGTACTCCAGAGGCGCCGCGGCCTTCTACATCCTGGCGTACGGCGCGCTCGGGATGGCACCCTTCTACTGGATCGGCCCTCGGGTAGCGAAGCTCGGACGTCGACACGGCTACGTGACCCAGGCCCAGCTCATTACAGGGCGATTCCCGTCACGCAATCTTTCGGGACTGATCGCGCTCCTGAGCCTGATCGCCTTCGTCCCCTACGTCACCCTGCAGATGCGGGGCGCAGGTATCGTCATCGAGGCGGTCACGGACGGAAACGTACCGATCTGGCTGGGCTCGGCTGTCGCCTATGGAATCGTGATCGCCTACGTGCTGTCTGCGGGAGCGATGGCGGTGGGTTGGACCAACACCTTCCAGGGCATCTTCATGGTGGTCATCGCCTGGTCCCTGGGCCTGTACCTCCCGAATGCGCTGTACGGTGGCATCGGCGAGATGTTCACGCAGATCGTGGCGGAACGGCCAGAACTGCTCGACCCGCCCGGCCTCACCGCCACCGGCGAGCCATGGAGTTGGGGCGCTTACTCGACCTTCATTCTCGTAAGCGCCGTCGGCCTCATGATGTGGCCTCATCTGTTCATGAAGGCGTTTACCGCCAAGGACGACGACACCCTGCGTCGGACGGTGATCCTCTTTCCGACGTTCCAGCTGTTCCTCATCCCGGTCTTTCTGATCGGCTTTTCGGGCGTGCTGTTTCCAGGCTCACCACCGTCGAGTGACTTCATTCTTCCCTTCATGATCCTGGAAACCGAACTCCCCGCGCTGGTCGTCGGGCTTTTCTGCGCAGGGGCGCTGTCCGCATCCATGTCGACCGGAGACGCGCTCCTTCACGCGTCGGCGTCGGTCGTCGTGGAAGACGGCGTTCAGCAGTTCGTCGATCTGGACGAACGCTCCCAGCGTCGTCTCATGCAGGGGCTTGTACTCCTCACGGGTGCGACCGCGTACATCTTCGCTCAGGATCCCGACTCGTCCCTGGTCCTCTTGCTGGCTTCGGCCTACGGGATCATTGCCCAGTTCGCACCACCCGTCGTGGCTGCACTCTACTGGAGGCGAGCGACGACCTCCGGTGTGATTGCTGGACTCATCGCCGGCGCCGCCACGGCCTTCATCTTCTGGCAGAACCCGCAGTTCAAGCCGTTCGACATGCACGAAGGCATCGTAGGTCTTCTCGTTCACATACCGGTGCTCGTGATCGTGAGCCTCGCGACGGAGCCACAGTCAGACGAGCACCTCGACACGTTTTTCGAGTGACCCCGAAGGTCCAGCCGTGAACGACGAAGGGGGCGGACCCGCCGGGCCCGCCCCCCAGGAAGGCGTTCGCGCCATCGAATGGTCCGTCCCATCGGGGACGGCTACCGAGACCTAGTCGTCGGTGCGCCGAATCGGCATGTCTCCCGAAAGCCGTGCGACCGCAGCAGCGCCACTGCCCACAGGCACTCGCACGGGATACATCTCACCCGGGGGGGTCATGCCCTGCACCAAGTGCGGGTTGAGCGCGAAGATGAGCTCCGCGTTTGCGTCGAGCGCATCCGCGACACTCTGCAGGGTGGTGTACCCCGGCACGAAGATGTTGTCGTACCGGTACGGGGTGACGGTCCCGGCCGAATCGACGACCTCGACGTCTCGGGCCAGACGGGACACGGCAATCATCTTCGGAACGTACTCGCGGGTCTCGCGCGGCAGGTAGTCGACGATGTCCCAGAAGAGCGCATCGTTCCACTCACGCCCTGCTGCGTGCCGATTGAGCACGAGCTCCAGACGGCCGGGCCCCGCGTTGAACGCCGCCGCCGCGAGGTACCACGATCCACCGAAGCGGTTGTGGAGGTACGCCAGATAGTCGAGCGCTGCATCGGTGGCGCGCACGGGATCACGCCGCTCATCCACAAACGGATCCATGCGGAGCCCGTACTGCATCGCGGTCGGGCTCATGAACTGCCAGAGACCCACCGCGAACACTCGTGACACGGCGAGCGGTGAATACTCCGACTCGATCATCGGAATGTACACGAGCTCCTCAGGCATCCCACGCACTCTGAGGTTCGACTGAATGATCTCGTCGAACCGCTGCTTTCGCACGAGCAGATGTTCGAACTCCGCACGGCGGGTTGTCTGGAAGGCGGTGAACCACTTCTCGACCCGCGGATGAACGTCCAACGGAATCGAGCTTCGCGGAGCATCGTCGACGGTCAGGGCGTCGAGCGTGAGCAGAAGCTCGGTCGGAGAGGTTCGACCCATCCAGGCGACGGGAATCGTGAGGAGAGCGAGGAGAAGACCGGCCCTCGACCCGCGGAGACGCCAAACCGGCGCCCCCCGGTCCTTCGGAGACTCGGACCTCAAGTCTCCTGTCTCGACACGAGCCTCAGGCTCGCGAAGGTCAGCGGTAGACATCATCTACCTCCTTCGATATGTCGCCCTGCCACTCCGTACGAACCGACGGGGAGCCAGGATTCGAATTCCAGAACCCCGGATCAGGCGTGGGCGTTCCATCCGTGTTCGACACACACGGACGCGTTAAAGATAGGCTCAGACGACCTTGATCGCCTAGCGGATCTTGAAAGGGAGTGGAACTACTCCGCGGCGTAGACGGAAACGACGTTCCGGGCGCGCATACGCTCGAACGTCACGACGCCGTCGATCAGGGCAAACAGAGTGTCATCTTTCCCGCGGCCCACATTCCGGCCGGGGTGGATCCTGGTCCCGCGCTGACGCACGATGATGCCCCCGGCGTTCACCGGTTGGCCTCCGGCGCGCTTTACACCGAGGCGGTTCGGGTTGCTGTCCCGCCCGTTCCGGCTGGAGCCTACACCTTTCTTATGTGCCATGACACTGTCCCTCTATTGAGAAGGGCCGGGGCGCCGCTCAGCCGAGCGCGACCTCTTCGACCCGAATCTCCGTGAAGTTCTGCCGGTGACCCTGCTTCTTGCGATAGCCTTTCCGGCGCTTCCGCTTGAACACGATCACCTTGTCACCGCGACCGTGCCGAATCACCTCGGCCTTCACTGACGCGCCGTCGACGGTCGGCGCGCCGACCTTGACGCTTGCCTCGCCGTCTCCGGCCAGGAGCACGTGATCGAAGGTTACCGAATCCCCGATGTCCGCTTCGAGCGTGGGGATACGAAGGCGGGTGCCGGGCTCGGCCCGGAACTGCTTACCGCCTGTCTGAAAAACCGCGTACATATCGTGATCCCGAGGTGGAATCGATTTTGATGTGGAGCCTGTAAATGTCGAAAGGCCCTCTGAATCGGTCAAGACGTTCTGAGCGCCCTACGCCGCATACTTCTCCGTCACATCCGTCTCCGCGGGACCCGAGAGCAGACGGAACTCGTCCAGACGCATCAACGGGTCATCGCGCAGGTGTAGTTGCAGCTGCGTACGATTCCCGAGCCGCTTCAGGAAGCCCGGCTCCTCTTCGATGACTCGAAGTGCGACCTCCGGATGCACCCTCACGACGAGACTCTTCTCGTCCCTCGACGCAGCGGCCCGCTTGATGGTCCGCTCGATCTGGCGAACCACGCTCGCCGGGGTGTACACCCGGCCGATCCCGCCACACGACTGACAAATCGACGTCAGAGAGTTGAAGACCGACGGACGGACACGCTGACGGGTCATCTCGACCAGGCCGAGATTCGAGACCTCGAAGGCCTTCGTCCGCGCCCGATCGCGACCCAGATGGGAGCGCAGTTCCCTCAGCACCTTGTCTCGACTCTCCTGCGCCTCCATGTCGATGAAGTCGACCACGATGATCCCTCCGACATCGCGCAGCCGGAGTTGTTTCGCGATTTCCCGGGCGGCCTCGAGATTGTTCTTGAGGATCGTCTGTTCGGGGTCTTTCTTCCCCTTCCCCGTGAAGCGGCCCGTATTCACATCGATGGACACGAGTGCCTCGGTCGGCTCGATGACGAGGCTCCCGCCCGACTTGAGCGGCACGTTGCGGCGGAACGCCTTCTGAATTTCCTCTTCGACACCGAACTCATCGAAGAGAGGAGACTCCCCGCGATGCAGGTGCACCCGGTCGAGCAGGTCTGGATCCACGCTTTTCACGTAATCGACGATCTCGTCATACGCCTGCTTCGAATCGACCCGTAGCGCCTCGAACTTGTCGCTGAAAAGATCGCGGATCACCCCAGAGATGAGGGTAGCCTCGCGATGCACGGGAGCCGGCGCCTTCAAGGCCTCCGCGTCACCCTTGATCTTTTGCCACCGCTCGTGAAGCCGCTTGAACTCGCGCTCGAGCTTCTCGGCGGTCACCTCCTCTCCGACCGTGCGGACGATGAGACCGCCACTGTTCTTCGGAAGGATCTTCTGCGCCATTTTGCGCAGCTTTGCTCTCTGATTCCGCCCTTCGATCTTGCGGCTGACCCCGACCCGCGAGGCGAAGGGCATGTAGACCAGAAACCGTCCCGGGAGCGAAATATCGGCCGTCAGGCGCGGTCCCTTGGTGCTGATCGCTTCCTTCGTGACCTGCACCAGAATGGTCTGACCCTTCTTGATGTGGTCCTGAATCGGCGGGAGCTGGCTGCTGCGTCGTCCGCGACCGCGCCCACCACCACGTCCTCCGCCCCGACCTCGACCTCCACCCTTGCGGGTCGCGGACGCGTCGCTCTCGGCGTTGCCGTCCTGAGCGTCACTGTTCCCGCTGCTTCCGTTGGCCTCATCCTCGTCGTCACCATCATCGCCGAGGTTGAGATCGGACACGTGCAGGAAACCCGCCTTACCCGTCCCGATGTCCACGAAGGCGGCCTGAATGCCGGGCAGTACGGCATCGACCCGGCCCAGAAAGATGTCGCCGAGGACCCGGTTTTGATCCGGGCGGTCGAACATGACCTCGGCCAATCGTTTGTCTTCACGGAGCGCAACCCACGATTCCTGTGGGTTCGAGCTCACGAGGATTTCTCTCCTCAAGTATGTCTCCAATTGTGATGTCGACTCCGGTGAACCCCCGCGGGGCCCCCGGGCGACCCTGAACTGTTCCTCGCGAGCTGCGAATCGAGCAGTTCCGGCGACCACCGGGGCTCCAACGGATCCGGGCGCAGTGGAGAGGCGTTCCCACGACACGTGTCATCAGGACGCCCGCTCCCGACCGCAGCGGACCGACGTTTGTTGATTTGTCTAGGCGCCCGCGGTCTCCATTTCCCGCTCTGGCGCCAGGCTGGTCAGCGGATCGGTCTGGAACTCCTCGAGGAGCTTCCGTGCAATGACCAACCGCTGAATCTCGTTCGTTCCCTCACCGATCTCGCAGATCTTCGCATCGCGCATCATCCGCTCGACCGGGTACTCACTCGTGTAGCCGGCTCCACCCATGACCTGAATCGCTCCGAGCGTCGCGCGCATGGAGAGTTCCGAGCAGAAATACTTCGCCATCGCCGCTTCTTTGGCGTACGGCTGACCGTTGTCCATGAGCCAGGCGGCATGGTACGTGAGGTGGCGACCCGCTTCGATGTCCGTCGCGATCTCGGCCAGCTTGAACTGGACCTGCTGGAAATCCCACACCCGTTGGCCGAATTGCTCACGCTCGGTTGTGTATCGCACAGCCGTCTCGAGCGCGCCCTGGGCGAGTCCGAGAGACAGGGCAGCCACGCCGATCCGTCCGGAGTCGAGCGTCTTCATGAAGTTGATGAAGCCCCGCCCTTCCTCGCCGAGCAGCTGATCGGCAGGCACCCACGCGTCCTCGAAGTGCAGTTCCCGGGTGTCGGAGGCGCACCACCCCATCTTGTCTTCCTTTTCGCCCGCCCGGACCCCATTCGTGAACGGCAGGTCCTCGCGGTGGCCGCATCCGACCTCCGCCGCACGGGCCTGGTCGACCGTCGGCTTGCAGACGATGAAGCTGCTGATGCCCTTGGAACCCTTCCCCGGCTCCGTCACGGCCGTTGCGACGAAGATCTCACCCACACCCGCATTGGTGATGAAGATCTTCGAGCCATTGATGCGCCACCCCTCACCGTCACGCTCGGCGCGGGTTCGCGTGCCGGAGGCGTCGGATCCGGCTCCGGGCTCGGTCAGCCCGAAGCCACCCAGGACCTCGCCACGTGCGAGAGGCGGAACAAAGCGCCGCTTCTGTTCGTCCGTCCCGAAGTTCAGGATCGGGGACAACCCGAGCGTCGTGTGCGCTGAGACCGTGATGGAGTGGCTCGCGTCGAACTTGCCGAGCTCCTCGACGACGAGGATGTAACTGAGCTGATCGAGGCCGAGACCGCCCAGCTCTTCAGGCACGGCGATGCCGAAAAGCCCCATATCGGCCATCGCCTTCACGTTTTCCCACGGAAACCGACCAGTTTCGTCCAGTTCCCGAGCCACGGGCGCGATCGCCTCACGGCCGAACCGGTTCACGCGCTCCCGAAGAGCGACGTGCTCGGCAGTCAGATATCTATCCATCAGGGCACGGCAATCCCGTTCCAAAGTCCCAGCCACATCGATCGCAGCGACCGCATCCGGACTCCGCGAATTCACCAAAATAGCGCAACAGGTGGTTTCTGCGGCATCCCCGGCCCCGTGCGAGCTGCTCAACCGCGGCGAGCCGAGCCAGGGCTGAGCGGCGTAAGTGGTTCGACAGAAACCAGTTCGGTCGCTCAAGAAGCTGAAGTTCGGCATGTACAGACACGCCATCCAGCATGAGTGTTCCACGACCCCGGATCGCACCGATCCGCTCGAGAGCCGCGAGGACTCCCAGCGCATCGCCCCTGCGCCATTCGTCGACCTCCCGCCCAAGTGCTCGCGGCAGGCGCGGGTCCGTGCATCCCAGCGTCCGACTTCGGCCAGCTAGGCGGCGAAGGCGCGAGTCGAGCCACCTCAGGCGAAGCTCCGGCGGGTGCGTTCGTTCGATGAACCGTGACCCCAGCCGCCGGTCCGACCGGGCGTGGTACGCCCAACAAACCGCAGGGGCGCCGTCTCTGCCCGCCCGACCCGCCTCCTGATAGTAAGCCTCGAGCGTCGTCGGCATGTGCAGGTGTGCGACGAACCGCACATCGGGCTTGTCGATCCCCATTCCGAAGGCGTTCGTCGCGACCACGACCCGGGTCGTTCCCTCCATGAAACGGCGCTGGACCGAGGAGCGGATCGCCCCCGGGAGGCCGGCGTGATACGACTCCGCCGAAATCCCGGCTCCCGAGAGGCGCCGGCGAACCCGTTCCACAGCGTTTCGCGTCGGAGCGTAGACGATGCCGGCGCCCCGCGCGCGGAATACACGCCGTACCAGGGGCTCCAGGCGATCCCCCGACCGTGGCACACGGTCGATGGCCCACCACAGATTCGGCCGGTCGAACGAGTGGACGACCGTCGCCGGCCTCCGAAGTCTGAGCGAGGTGCAGACGTCTCGGCGAACCGCGGGGGTGGCACTTGCCGTCAGGGCAAGCACAGGCGCGGACATTCCTTCTCGGAACCCACCGATGGCGCGGTACGCCGGACGGAAGTCGTGACCCCACTCGCTGATGCAGTGCGCCTCGTCGACCGCGATCAGTGCGGGTTGGACCCCCCGCATCGAGTGCCGAAAGGAGGCCACCGAAAGCCGCTCCGGTGAGACGAACAGGAGGTCGAGTCGACGGGTGCGGAGTGATCGGAGGACGGATGAGCGCTCATCTTCGGATTGGACGGCCGCGAGACACTGTGACCTCAGGCCGAGGGCCCGTGCGCGACCGACCTGATCCTGCATGAGGGAGACGAGCGGGCTCACTACGACGGTGACGCCGCCCAGCATCATGGCGGGCAGCTGATAACACACACTCTTCCCGCCGCCCGTGGGAAGCACACCCAGGGCGTCGCGTCCGGCCAGCACGGCCCGGATCAGTTCTTCCTGACCGGGTCGGAACGCTGGAAATCCGAGTCGGGATCGGAGCACCTCGACAGGGTCCATCCACAATCATCACGGGCAGACTCCAGAGCCCGAATGGCGCGATGGGACCGGCGGACACTACGGCTTCGTGTGCCCGGACTCCCGATGGTCCTCGGGCCCTGCCCCGACTCCGCTCCCGGGGGCGGAGTCCGCTTCGCTCTCGAACTCGTCACCGCTGGTCTGCGGGTCATCGACCTGATCGCCACCCGGAATCAGTCGCAGAAAGATGCCGCCCGCGAGCACGAGGATGGCTGCGCCCGTCATCCAGCGCTCCGCGAAGTAGATCCCGGCCAGTCCGAGCACGGCCGCCACGGAAAACAGACGGACCTTCCATTCGAGCCACCGGTCGTCACCCCTGCGATGCTGCGATGCGAACGCCACCGGGTCAGCCGGTCGACTTGTCCAGGAAGCGGCGCACGCCAGCGCGGCACTCGTCCGTCATCCGGGCTTCCACATTGACCTCGGCCGCCCGATCGAGGCCCGAGTCGAAGTCGAGGCCATCGAGCTCGTAGAGGAGGCTCTTGGTCAATCGGACCGCGGAGGCTGGCTTCTTCGCCAGTCGACCGAGGTATTCGTCGACTCCCGCGTCGAAGTCCTCCGACGGCCAGATCCGGTTGACCAGGCCGAGCCGACGAGCTTCATCTGCCCCGAACCGGTCACCCTGAGCCACGAGCTCGAATGCCTGCCCTTCTCCCATCTTCCGACGGAGAACGGTCATGACGAGGGCCGGCACGAAGCCGAGGTACACTTCCGGATAGCCGAACTCGGCCTTGTCCGTGGCCAACACCAGGTCGCACGCAGAAGCGAGACCACACCCGCCCGCCAGGGCACGACCGCGAATGATACCGACGATCGGATTCGGGTGCTCACGCATCTGTCGGAAGAGCGCCCCCAACGAGCGTGCGTCGTCCAGATTCTCCTTCGCTCCCAGCTCCGAGATTCGCTCCAGCTCCGCGAGGTCCGCGCCTGAGCAGAAGTCCTGGCCGGCTCCGCCAAGCGCAACGACCCGGACACCCGGGTCGTCTGCCGCCCGGGCGAATCCCTCTTTCAACGCAGCGACCAACGCCCCATTCAGTGCATTCCGCTTCTCGGGTCGATTCAGCGTCAGCCACGCGATACCGCCGTCGACCTGGTAGAGCAGCAGGTCGCTCACGGCGACCAGCCCCCCGGGACACGCCCCTGCCCCGCGGTCGACGCGGCCACGTCGTCCGGCACTTCGATCTCCATCCGGAGCAGTCCGGTGCTGAAGACCTTGCCCTGCGCATCGTTCATCAGAGACATCGTGCCACCTCCTCCGAGCGCCCCATGCAGCAGGAAGTTGAGCGCTCCGAGATTCGGAAGCTCGAATCTCTCGACCTCCCCCGTCACCATCTCTCCGAAATGCTCCTTCACGGCTGCAGGCGTGAGCTGTTCCCGCAGGAGCTCGTAGTGCTCGGGATCATAGGCAATGACGCCTACGTTCGCGGTGTCCCCCTTGTCCCCGGAACGAGCGTGGGCGAGCTGGACCAGTTGAACCCTGCTCATACGTCGCGCACCTCCACTCGTAGCTCCGACTCGACAGCCTCGCGCCGGATGAGGGCCGGCCAGTAGGCCATGATCTCCTGCACCCTGGGGCGGCCACCAGCGAATCCGGTGACTGACGGTGGGCCCGTGAGCACGAGCGGCGCGATCTCACGCGTGAAACGCTCGACCGACGCCCGATCGGAGGAGCGGACGCCGACACGGAGCTGAACCTCGGGCAGGTCGGCCGGCGGTTCACCCGCCAGGGTGCCATGCGTCGAGTCCCAGCCGACCAGCTCCGTGCGGATTTCGTCGAAGTGCAGTCCGAGTCGGTCGAGCCGTTCCCGGAGAATCCGGTCGGCCGACCGGGCCTTCGCGGCCGCGTCCGGCCACGAATACGTCAGCGTTCCCGTCGCCTTCCACCCGGAGGAGTACGCGATCGAGACCTTCAGAAAGTCGGTCCGCGGCCCGCCCTTCATGCCGTGCACCCGTACCCGATCGTTCCCGAGGTCGTCGAGATGGATCGACGTGAAGTCGGCGACCACGTCCGGCGTGATGTAATCCGTTGGGTCACCCATCTCGTAGACGATCTGCTCGGCCACGGACGCGCGCGTCACCCGGCCTCCGCTGCCCTCGTGCTTCGTGACCACGAAGGAGCCGTCCTCGCTGACCTCGACGATCGGGAAGCCGACCGCGGCCATGTCCGGGATCTCCCACCAGTTGATAAGGCAGTTTCCACCCGTGCACTGGGCGCCACACTCGTTGATGTGCCCCGCGACGACGCCCGCCGCGATGCGGTCGTGATCATCCGGGGACCAGCCGAACTCGTGGATGAGCGGCGCATAGGTCAGCGCCGTATCGGTGCTGCGTCCGGTGACCACGACGTCAGCGCCCAGCTTCAGCGCATCGACGATCGGCGCGGCACCGATGTACGCGTTGGCACTCTGCACCTGGTCCCGGATCTCCGAGAGGGGTGCGCCGGTCTCCATATTCGCCAGCTCGTGTCCGGCCTGGAGGAGTTCGTCCAGGCGCTCCATGAGATCGTCGCCATGAACCAGCCCGACCTTCGCCCGGCCGCCGACGCCGGCGCGCCGCCCCGCCTCGACGAGCGCCTCCGCGCACCCGTTGGGATTCACCCCACCCGAGTTGGTCACAACTCTGACTCCATCCTCCACGCACCGGGGGAAGATGCGCTCCATGAGCTCGACGAAGTCGCGCGCATACCCGGCGTCGGGATTTCGCGCCCGTTGCTTCTGCATGATCGACATCGTGACCTCGGCCAGATAATCGAGCATGAGATAATCGATGCCGCCGCCCTCGACCTGCCGGACGGGAGCTTCGATGTCGTCACCCCAGAAGCCCTGACCGCTCGCGATGCGAACCACGCGCCCTTCGCTCATACCACCCCCGGTGGGATCTGGAAAGCGCCGATATGCGGGCCTTCATTCTGGCGAGCCGCCCTGAGGAGGAGGCCCAGTGCGGGCCGGAGCTCTTCGGCGAGCACGACCTCGTCCACGAAGCCCCGGGCTGCAGCGAATCGAGCGTCGAGCTGCCTGTCGTACTCCGCCCTCACCTCGTCCATCTTCGTAGTCAGATCCTCGTCGGGGACCTTCCCTTCCTCCTTCAGCTTGTCGAGCTGGCCACCGAAGAGCGCCATCACGGCGCTGGACCCTTCCATCACACCCATACGGCCCGTCGGGAGCGAGAGGATGAAGTCGGGGTCGAACCCCTGACCGGCCATCGCGTAGTAGCCCGCCCCCGAAGCATGATTGAGCGTGAGAACCAGCTTCGGCACCGTCGCGGTCGCCATCGCTTCCACGAATTCTGCGCCAGCGCGAATGATCCCCGAATGCTCGGCGTCGGGGCCGACCATGAAGCCGGATACGTCCTGGACGAACAGGAGCGGCGTGCGGTGCCGGTTCATCGTCTCGATGAAGAAAGCCACCTTCCGGGCGCTTTCGGTATAGACGATACCCCCGAAATGAGGGGCCCCGCCCGTAGCCGGCTTGAACATGCCACGGGCGTTCGCGATGACGCCTACCGGGAGACCGTCGATGAAGCCCGTGCCGCAAATCATCTCTCCGGCATGGTTGGGCTGGAATTCGTCGAGAGCCTCACCGTCGAGGATGCACTCGAGGATGCTTCGCATGTCATACGGAGCCCGATGATCCTCGGGAAGCAGGTCGTAGAGGTCGTACGCCAGACGGCGGGGTGGCGTCGGCGTCCGGTCCATCGGCATGACTTCGCGGGGGAGTTCCTCGACAAGCTGACGAAGGCGTGCAATGCAGGCCTCGTCGTCGGGCACCATGTAGTGTGCTACGCCGCTCACCTCGGTGTGCATCTTGGCACCGCCGAGCTCTTCGGCCCCGACCGATTGCCCGGTCGCACCCTTCACGAGATTCGGCCCACCCAGCCCCATGAACGACGTGCCCTCGACCATGAGGATCACATCCGAAAGCGCCGGGAGATACGCACCTCCGGCGATACAGGGGCCCATGACTGCAGCCAGCTGCGGAATGCGCAGATAGCGGCGCATGACGGAGTTGTAGTAGAAGATCCGCGCGGCACCGTACTGCCCCGGGAAGACGCCCCCCTGATACGGGAGATTCACGCCTGCGGAATCGACGAGATAGATGATCGGGATGCGGCAGCGCATCGCGATCTCCTGAGCCCGCAGGATCTTCGTGATGGTCTCCGGCCACCACGATCCGGCCTTAACCGTGGCGTCGTTCGCCACCACGACGACCTCGCGGCCGTGGACTCGTCCAACCGTCGTGACCACGCCCGCCCCGGGAGCCTGCCCGTCGTACAGGTCGTGCGCGACCATCATGCCGATTTCGACCGAGGGCTCCCCGTCGTCAAGCAGGAGCCCGATGCGCTCCCGGGCGGTCAGCTTGCCCTGCGCGTGCTGCCGATCGATCCGCTTCTGGCCACCCCCGAGACGGAGCTGCTCGCGAAGTGCCTTCAGCTCCCGGGAGAGATCACCCAGGCGGTCCGACAGCTCTCCGTCAGCCGGCATGGGTCGCGGCGAACCACTCGTTGACGTAGGCGATCGCGTCGGTGGTCGACGTTCCGGGACCAAAGAGCCGGCCGATGCCCTGCTTCTCGAGCTCGGCCACATCGTCTTCGGGGATGATTCCGCCGCCGGTGAGGAGCATGTGATCCGCCCCCGCCTCGTCGAGCAGCGCCTTCACCCGCGGGAAGAGCGTCATGTGAGCGCCGGACAGGACCGACATCGCCACTACGTCGACGTCTTCCTGCACCGCGGCGGTCACGATCATCTCGGGCGTCTGGTGGAGACCGGTGTACACGACCTCGAACCCCGCATCGCGAAAGGAACTCGCGATGACCTTAGCTCCACGATCGTGCCCATCGAGCCCCGGCTTGGCGACCAGGACCCGGATCTTTCGTTCGTCTGACATGTTCAGGATCAGCGTTGATTCGCGTGTCAGGCGGGCCACCAAAGCGACGTGGGCCCAGGCACTAGCAATGTAGAAGAACCTTGGAGGGGCGTCGATTCACCATGTCGTCGATTCGACATATCGAGAGGCAGCCCACCGCCTGCTAACCGGCGCCCATCTCCTTCCGGCCGGCCAGCCAGTGCGGGAGATCGGCCAGATCGGCAACCGTGTCCGCTCGCTCGTGGTGGAGTCCGAGCGGATCCAGCAGCACAGCCCCCAGGCCCGCACCGCGGGCCCCGACGTAGTCGACCGGGTACAGGTCCCCGACGTAGACGCATGCCTCGGGGGGAAGTTCGAGTGCCCGGCATCCGGCCTCGAAGATCTCCGGATCGGGCTTCTCGAACCCGACGACCTCGGAATCGATCACGAACTCGACATGCTCACGCACGCCGGCAGCCTCCAGGGCCCCCTCCATGCGACCGTCGGCATTCGAGATCACCGCCACGCGATACCCGTCCTCGCGCAGGCGGCCCATGACGTCACCCGTGTGCGGTAGAGAAAAGGTCCACAGGTGCTCGGCATGATGTGCTTCGCGCACACGCTGCCCTACCGCATCCACGCCATCGTCCGGCACGCCACACGCCGCGAACAGCCTCAGGAAATACTGGCCCCAGAGCTCGGGCTCCGTACCCTTGCTCCCCTCCTCGATCCGGTCATGAAGAGTGCGGCGTGCGGTCAATTCGACCCGCCGGAACTCCTCGACGGCGATCTCGACCCCCTCGTGCCGAAGGATCTCGACCATCCGGGATGGATCGAGATAGACCAGCGTGTTTCCAGCGTCGAAGAGGACTGCCTGAATCAGAAGAACACCGGCTCCTTGTACGAGCCGAAGACCTCTTCCATGGCGGCCCGGATCTCGTAGAGCGTGCAGTAGGCGCGGGCACAATCGAGGATGTACGGCACCACGTTGTCCTCACCCCGGCACGCCTCGGTCAGCGCGGCGAGAGCGGCCTGTACGGCATGATCGTCCCGTTCGGCTCTCATGGCCGCCATCTTCGCGACCTGACGCTCCTCGATCTCGGGTCCGATGCGAAGCGTGTCGATCTCGATGTCCCCCGAGCCCTCGGTGAAGTGATTCACACCGACGATCACGCGCTCACCGGATTCGACTTCCCGCTGCTGGCGCATCGCGGAATTCGCGATCTCCTGCTGGAACCACCCCTGCTCGATGCCCGGGACCACCCCGCCCATCTCATCGATCTCGTCGAACAGGGCGAGCGCATCGCGTTCGAGTTCGTCGGTGAGGGCCTCCACGAAGTGAGAGCCCGCAAGCGGATCGATCGTGTTCGCGACCCCCGACTCGTACGCGAGCACCTGCTGGGTGCGCAGCGCGATGCGGACGGCCTTCTCGGTCGGCAGGGCCAGCGTCTCGTCCATCGAGTTGGTGTGCAGCGACTGCGTGCCGCCCAGCGCCGCAGCCATCGCCTGGTAGGCGACGCGCACGATGTTGGTCTCGGGCTGCTGCGCGGTGAGCGTCACACCGGCCGTCTGGCAGTGCGTGCGCAGACGCCACGAATCCGGATTCTTCGCCCCGTACGTCTCCTTCATGCCGCGCGCCCAGATCCGGCGGGCCGCACGGAGCTTCGCAATCTCCTCGAAGAAGTCGTTGTGTACGTCGAAGAAGAAGGAGAGGCGCGGCGCGAACGAATCGACGTCGAGGCCCCGCGCAATCCCACGCTCGACGTACTCGAAGCCGTTGCGGAGGGTGAATGCGAGTTCTTCGGCGGCGGTGGCCCCAGCCTCGCGGATGTGATAGCCGGAGATCGAGATGGGGTTGTACTTCGGGGTGTTCTGGCTCGACCACTCGAACATGTCGACGATGCAGCGCAGCGCCGGCTCCGGCGGGAAGATCCAGGCGTGCTGAGCCTGATATTCCTTGAGGATGTCGTTCTGGACCGTGCCGCGGAGCACGCTCACGTCGACGCCCTGCTTTTCAGCAGCGGCGACGTAGAAACAGTAGAGGATGATCGCCGGGCCGTTGATAGTCATCGAGACCGAGACCTGGTCGAGCGGGATTCCCTCGAAGAGCTGCTCCATGTCCGCGAGGGACGAAATCGCCACGCCGCACACCCCGACTTCGCCGAGCGACCGGTCATGATCGGAGTCGTACCCCATGAGCGTGGGGAAGTCGAATGCGACGCTCAGGCCCGTCTGCCCATGATCGAGGAGGTACTTGTACCGCTCGTTGGTCTCCTCGGCCGTCGCGAATCCAGCGAACTGTCGCATCGTCCAGAGGCGCGTGCGGTACATGGTCGTGTACGGCCCCCGCGTGAACGGGTACATGCCGGGATACCCGACCGAGGAGTCGTCCGACGCGTGGTCGAGCTCGGTGTACAGGGGCTTCACGTCACGTCCGGAGACGGTCGAGAAGAGCACGTCACGCTTGGACGTCCCGTCGTAGGCCTCTTCCCACTCGGCGAGGCGGGCCTTCAGCTCGGTGATTTCCCGGTCACGGTCCTGCACCGCGCTCTCGAGATCGGTCCGGCTGAGCACGTCCTTTTCGATTGTCGACATGGTGCGGCTCCCTGCGCGTCGTCCCTTCGACCGCACGTGGCGATCGTCCTCTACAGCTCTAAAGATAGCCGGGAAGTTCCGGCGGGCGGAGGGTTCTAACGCAGAAGGGAGCCGAGAATCGCGTCAGCGGCGGAGTAGGGCGTACCGCTACCGGACGCGATTTCGTCAACTCCGCGCTCCAGAAGTCGGCGCACCTCGTCGGAGCTCCACGCTACGCGCCTCAGCTCCCGGTCCACGACATCACGAATCCGGATCGCGGCCCGAGCTCGTCGTCTCTGCTCCAGTTCACCACTTTCCTCAAGCCAGCTCCGGTGCTCCGAAATCGTCTCCAGGAGCTTCTCGACGCCGTCGTTGGTCAACGCGTTGGTCGTCAGCACCGGCACGGACCACCCATCGGGCTCCTGCGCCGGTGGGCTCGTCGTGCGCTCTTTCTTCAAGACCTGCCCGAGGTCGACCCCGTGGTGGGCCGGGATGTCCTTGAGCGCGCTACCGGCCCGAAGGTGCAGGGCCTGCCGGAGTTCCTTCACCAGACGCGGGGCGCCCGGCCGGTCGGCCTTGTTCACCACGAAGATGTCGGCAATCTCCATCAGGCCGGCCTTCATGGCCTGAATGGCGTCACCCGACTCCGGCACGAGGACCACGACCACCGTGTCTGCAGCCGCGGTCACCTCCAATTCGGTCTGCCCGACCCCGACCGTCTCCACGAGCACGCGATCGAAGCCGAAGGCGTCCATGAGATCGACCACCTCCTTGGTCGTCGTCGCCAGACCACCGAGGGATCCACGGGTGGCCATCGACCGGATGAAGATGCCCGGGTCCGTCGAGATGTCGTTCATGCGGATGCGGTCCCCGAGGAGGGCCCCGCCCGAATACGGCGATGTGGGATCCACCGCCACGACCCCCAGATACTCCTCGAGCTTGCGGTACTCAGTCGCCACCGCTGCAACGAGGCTCGACTTCCCAGCTCCCGGGGGTCCTGTGAACCCGACGCGCTTCGTCTGCGGCCCCTTCGCCATGACCGTATGCAGTACATCCTGGAAGCCGGCCCGCTCGTTCTCCACGACGGAGATTGCCCGTGCGAGCCCTAGCGCCTTCCCATCCGCAAAGCGCTCGAGCAGCGCCTGATTTTCCGGCGACAAAGAGGCGGACGTCATCGGGAATCGATCCCGCGGGCATGACGCAGCGGGTTTTCGAGGAGATGGGTCGGAATGAAGAGCACGACGACGAACATGATGAGCGCCACACCGAGGCCGGTGCCGAGAAGCCACCAGTTCCGCAGAGCGATGAAGAGGATCGAGGTGATGACGGCCGTTACCGAAGCGAAGATGCTCAGGAGCAGACGCCGCGCCTGAAGATGGAGGAAACGCTCCTGCTGCTGAATGTCCCGAGGGTGGACGCGCACGCGCAGCTCTTCTCGCTCCGCGCGGGTCACGAGATCGCGTACCGAGCGGACGACCTGCTGTGACTCCTCCATGAAGTTCTTCGCGAGCTGAGCCGGTTGCTGGCCAGCGCCCTTCGTCAGCTCGGCCCGATTCTCCTGCACGACGGTCCGGATGAAGGACAGACCGTCGAAGCGGGCGTCGTAGCGGAAGGCGAGCCCTTCGATCAGCGCCGACGTCCGGAAGAAGTAGACCAGCTCCTGAGGCAGGACGAGCGGCCAGGTGTAGAAGGTGTCGAGCAGCTGGGCGATCACGTCCTCGACGATCATCTGGTGGTTCGTCGTCTTGGCTCGTTCGACAATTCTCAGAATTTCGGTCGCGGCCTCCCGAATCTCGCCGCGTGACACCTCCGAACTGATCATCCCGAGGCGATACATCTCGTTGATGACGCCGTCGATATCCTCGCGACCAAGCGCCAGCGCGATCCCGAGGATCGACTCACGCGTCCAGCGCGGCACCTCCAGCACCGAGCCCCAGTCGAGCACCACCAGCGTCCCGTCGTCCTGGACCAACAGGTTCCCGGGGTGAGGATCGGCGTGCATGAAGCCATCGACCATCATCATCCGCATGTACGTGCCGGTGAGCCTCTTCATCATCTGCCGGAACGACAGCCGCCCCGAAGAGAAGTGCTCCTGAAGCCGATCGATCTTCGTTCCCTGGCAATACTCCATCACGAGCACGCGCCGGGCCGTGAAGCCTTCGATCACATCGGGCGCCCTCACGGACGGGTCATTCGCAAAGAACGACTGGAACCGCTTGATGTTCGCCGCTTCCTGTCGGAAGTCCATCTCCTGCCGCACACGAACGGAGAACTCGCGCACCACGTTGCTCAGCGCCCGAACATGATGATTCGGAAACAGGATGTTCAGCCAAAACAGGAGACGAAACGAGATCGCGAGATCGAGGGCCACGATCGTTTCGACGCCCGGCCGAAGAACCTTGACGACGACATCCCGGCCGTCGACGCTCGCCCTGTGGACCTGCCCGAGGCTCGCTGCCGCCAGCGGCTGGTCGTCGAAGTCCTCGAAGAGCTCCGTGACCGGAGCGCCCAGTTCACCCTCGATCACGCGTCGAACTGCATCGGACGAATCCGGCGGAACGCGATCCTGAAGCTTGCCGATCTCGGACAGGTAGGGCTCCGGGAGGATGTCCGCCCGTGCGCTCAGCAGCTGAGCGATCTTGATGAAGGCCGGACCGAAGTGAGCGAGTCGCGCGGAAAGCAGCTCGGCTCGTCTCTGATGATGCTCCGGAGTTCGTGACGCCGGCCGACCGACGAGCAGGAGTGACCGTCGATCCCGCATGAACGACACGGCGAACGGCGCGAATCGCGCGAAAATGGCGAGGGTTCGACCGAGGCGCTTCATGGGCTCAGCCGCCGAGGAGGAGCTTGGAAGCGAGACCGAGTAGAAGGAAGAAGCCGCACAGGTCCGTGAGGGTGTGAACGAAGACCGAGGAAGCGACGGATGGATCTACCCCGATCCGGTCGAGAGTTGCCGGCACGAAGGCGCCCGCGACGCCGGCCACGATCTGGTTGCCCCACATCGCCAGCATCACCACGAGGCCCAGCCCCGGATTGCCACCCGGAATCACGAGCGCGATCGCCGCGATTCCGACGCCGAGCGCCGCACCGATGACGAGGCCGATCAGCAACTCCTTCATCACGAAACCACGAGCGCTGCCGGGCCCCTCGACCGTGAGTCGACGGATCGTGATGGCGAGTGACTGGGTGCCGGAACTCCCGCCCATCGCGGCGATGATGGGCGCCAGGAAGGCGAGCGTGATCACCTGATCGATGACGTCCTCGAAAATCAGGATCACCGAGGCCGCGAGTGAAGCCGTCACGAGATTGAGCGCGAGCCACGGAAGTCGCGTCCGCACGGACTCCGTCCAGGTGTGGCGAAGCTCTTCTTCGTCCGAGACACCTGCGAGGCGGAGAATATCCTCCGTCTGCTCCGCCTCGATCACGTCGATGACATCGTCGAAGGTGATCCGGCCGAGCAGGACACCACCGGCAGTCACCACCGCGATCGAGGCCAGGTTGTACCGGCTGATCAGTCGACCCACCTGCTCCTGGTCTTCCTCCGGACGCACCGTCGCCACGGGCTCCTCGACGAGACCTTCGATGGGTCGGGTGGGGTCGGCGATGACGAGTTCATCCAGTCGTAGAGTCCCCATGAGACGCCGTGACTCGTCGACTACGAAGACGGTGTAGAAGTCCTCGACCTCCCGTCCCTGCAGCCGGACCTGATCCAGTGCCTCCAATGCGGTGAGGGTCGAGACCACGGAGACGAGGTCAGTGGTCATGAGACCGCCGGCCGACTCCCCATCGTACTGAAGCAGGTCGATCAGCTCACCGGCAGTCTCGACGGCGAGCTGTTCGAGAATCGCCTGCTGATCCGGTGGATCGAGCTCCCCGATGAGATCCGCGGCGTCATCGTCCGGGAGTTCCTCGATGAGCTCGGCGCTCTTCTCGGGAGCGAGGCTCGTCAGGAGTTCCGCGCGATCCTCTCCGACATCCATCTCGGCGAGCGCCTCGGAGGCAAGCTCGACCGGGAGCGCGGAGAGGAGTGCCACCCGCGCCACCTCTTCGAGTCCCTCGATTACGTCCGCGAGATCGGACGGGTGAAGGTCCTCGACGAGGGCGCATGCACCGACGAGATCACCCGAGACGACGAGCGCCTCGACGCGATCCTGTACCGCTTCGCTGTCTTCGGGCACGGTGGTCATGACGATCCCGCAGGAGCATGATGGGGAACTCCGACGACGCGCCGCCGGGCGCTGGAAGATCCCGGGGCCGACCGGTCGGGGCAACCCGGTCCCGACCCGCGTCAGTCCGCCGAGAGCACCTCGGCGACCAGCCGCTCCTGGAGCACGAACATCGGACTTTCGAGCCGTTCCGAACCCTCCGGATGGTCGTGTCCAAGGACGTGAAGCGTTCCGTGGATCGCGAGTCGGAGCAACTCCGTCGCGAGCGTCTCTCCGTACTCCGCGGCCTGACGAGCAGCCTGCTCATGCCCGATGTACACGTCCCCCAGTACATCACCGGGCCCGCCGAGTGAGAACGCGATCACGTCCGTGGGACGGTCACGCTCGAGGTAGGACGCGTTCATCTCCCGAATCCGGGCATCGTCGAGGAGGGTCACGGACACCTCGCCGTCGGCCACGCCTTCGTGTCCGAGGGCCGCACGCACCCCCCGTTCGATGAATGCCGAAACGGCGTCGGGGGCACCTTCGTCGTTGACCGTGACCACCACGCCGTCGCGGTGCTGGTCAGGCATCGACCTCAGGCGTTGCCTCGGCCTCGTCGTCAGCCTCGACCGGGACCGGGGGTCCGGCCTCGGCCTCCGTCAGGTGCCGAGTCTCGGGGTACTCGATTCTACGATGGACCACGCCACCGAGGATCTTCACGAACTGGTTCTTGGCCTTCGAGACTTCCCCCAGCGTGAGCGGCGCTTCATCGAGCTGGCCATCTGCGAGCTTGCTACCGACGACCATGTCGATCAGATCTCGGGTCCGCTCCGGCGTGGGGTCCCGCATGGCCCGTGCCGCCGACTCTACGGAATCAGCGAGCATGGCCAGGGCCGTCTCTTTCGACTGGGGCTTCGGACCAGGGTATGTGAAACGGCCCGGATCGACGTCGGGCCCCTCTTCCTCACGGGCCTTTTCGTAGAAGAAGCCGATCCGCTGCGTTCCGTGATGTTCGAGGATGAACCGGAGCACGAGTTCCGGAACCTTCTCTTCCTTCGCGAGACGGACCCCCTCCGTGACATGCTCGCGAATGATCGACGCGGACGTCTCGGGCTTCAACTTGTCGTGCGGATTCCGTCCGTCGTGCTGGTTTTCCACGAAGAAGTGGGGCTTCAGCATCTTGCCGACGTCGTGGTAGAGCACCCCGACTCGACAGAGCAGCCCGTTCGCGCCGATCTCGTTGGCTGCCGCTTCCGCCAGATTCGCGACGTTGATCGTATGCGCGTAGGTGCCGGGGGCTTCCATCGAGAGCCGACGCAGGAGCGGACGCGTGGGGTCCGCCCATTCGAGCAGAGTCTGGTCGGTCGTGATGCCGGTGAAGAGCTCGAATACCCACAGGAACCCGACCGCCAGCAGCGCGGAGACGGTCGCATTGCCCGTCACGGCGAGCGCCGCACCGGCCGTGTCGACCAGGGGCCACGCGGTCGCGAGGCCCTGTGCGAAAAGGACCAGGCTCGCGGCCCCCGCGGTGATCGCGATGGACACCCACGTCTCCGATCGACGCCGCACTGCCCGGACCGACATCGCCGCCGCCGCTCCCGCCACCATGACCACGAGCACGGTGCTGTAGTCGGAGAACGGGGTGAGCGTCCCGGTGATCGCGGCCAGAATGAGGACGAGGAGGAGCGACATCCGCGTGTCCCACAGCACAGCGACCGGAAGCGCGACGAAGGGAATGGGCAGCCACGCGGGAGCCAGCCCGCCCCGATGGATGGCCAGCGCCATCGCGAAGTACGTGCCGCTGAGCAGGGTGAGGAGGAGCAACCAGCGGAAGTTGGCGTAGACGTTCGGGCGGCTGAAGAAGACGAGCAGCCCGAAGATCGAGAGGAGCATGAAGGTCAGCAGGCCGGCACCGAATACCGCAGCCACGACAGGCTCTTCGGACTCGAGCATGCCAGCATCACGCAACGCGAACTCATACGCCTGGAGTCGCTCGAGCGTCTCGGGGCCGATCGGGTCCGCCGCGCGCACGATCGCCTCACCCTGCAGGACGTCGGCCTTCGTGATCGGTACCGAATTGCGAGCGGCCTCACGAGCCGCTTCGGTCTCCGGCGAATTAGGCGTGAGGCTGAACTCGAGGTGTGAGATCAGGACCAGTCTCAGGAGTTCCTGCGCATCCGGCGGTGATCCGGGTGGCAGATACAGAACCGCCTGGGCGTAGAAGTCACGAGACGTGACCACATCCGAAAGCGGACGCGTGCGCTCGACCACCTCACCTTCGGTGAGAGTCCGGACGTAGATCACGTCCGTCCTGACCGCCGCCGCCTCGGCGGGATCCGCCATCCCGCGGGAGATGATTTCGAGGGCGGCGGTCCGGCTGGCGGTGCGCAGCGCGTTCCTCTGGTCGCTGTCGAGTACGTACGCCATCTGCGACGGCGACACGTCGATTCGTTCGCGTTCGAGGATCCGACCGACACGGAGGGTGTCTCCCGCCTCGACGGCGTCGTCGATCTCATCGAAGAAGGTCCCCAGACTGGCCGCGACGGAGTCACCGACCGTCGGACGCTCATCGAAGGTGCGGGGCACGGCGTCGGCCGCCTCGCGACGATCACGCTCGAGCTCGGCAGCGGTCTTGGGCACCGAGAACCCGATCTGCGCGATCACGTCCTCGGGGGCCACCATACCCACGTCGTAGGGGGTGACGTTCATTCCCTCTTCCGGTGGGAAGAGGACCGTGACGAATACGCTCAGACCGATGAGCAGCGCTGCGCGGGCCCCGTGATGGCGAAGTCGCTCAGCCGTCGACGTGCCCGGGTCCCCCGAGAGGTTCTGGAGAACGGACCGCGACGGTCGCTCGTCGGCTCGCCGGTTCACTCGGCCGCCCCGTCCCCGCCCCGCTCGTAGGCCTTGATGATGTCCTTCACGAGTCGATGACGGATGACGTCCTTGCCGTCGAGGTACACGACCTCGATTCCGTCGATCGCGCCCAGAATCTCCTCCACTTCCAGCAGACCCGAATCTGTCTTGTTGGGCAGATCGATCTGCGTCTTGTCGCCCGTGATGACCACGCGTGAATTCAGCCCCAGACGGGTCAGGAACATCTTCATCTGGGCTCGCGTCGCATTCTGGGCCTCGTCCAGAATAACGAAGGCGTCCGAGAGCGTCCGACCACGCATGTACGCGAGGGGAGCGATCTCGATCGTGGAGTCCTCCAGCGCCCGACTGACCCGTTCATGGGGCATCATGTCCTCGAGCGCATCGTAGAGAGGGCGGAGATACGGATCCACCTTTTCCTGGAGGTCCCCCGGGAGGAAACCGAGGTTCTCGCCGGCCTCCACTGCGGGCCGCGCCAGAATGATGCGCTTGACGCGCTTCTTGTAGAGCGAGTCGACTGCAGCCGCCACGGCCAGGTACGTCTTCCCCGTCCCCGCCGGTCCGATACCGATCACCACGTCGTTGCTCTGAATCGCGCCGATATACGTGCGCTGTCCGTCGGACTTGGGGACGATGACCCGACGCGAACCGGGAAGCGCAATGCGCACCTCGTCATCCGGATGCACGATCCCGTCGGCGCCCATCGCGTCGACTCCGTCCGCGAAGCGCGCGATATCGGGGGTATCGAAGGGTGCGCGCAGGCGCGCCAGCTCGATCATGTGCTGGACTACGGGAACGGCGCGCTCGACACAGTCGAGCGGTCCCTTGAGCACGAGCTGATTCCCTCTCATGACGACCCGAAGCGAGAAGAGTCGCCCCAACTCGTGCATGTTCCGATCGTTTACACCAGCCAGCATGAGGGGATCGGCCCCCTCAGTGTCCAGCCGGTGTTCTACCATCGTCTCGGTGTCCGCCACGCGCACTCCTGGAAGCGGCCTACGCTTCCGGTTCGTCCCGCTCCTGCGGGTCTGGAGCCTTCAGTTGTAACCCGAGTTCGTCGAGCGCGGATCCACCCGGCGGTGTCGGCGCGCCCTCGAAGAGCGCCCTTGCTGCCGTCGTCTTCGGGAATGCAACCGTGTCCCTCAGGCTCGGAGAATCCGTGAAGCGCTGAACGATACGGTCCATACCCAGCGCGATGCCACCGTGAGGCGGGGCACCGGCCGCGAGCGCGTTCAGGAGGAAGCCGAACTTGGTCTCGATCTCGTCTTCGCTGAGACCGAGAACCCGGAGGATCCGCCGCTGGAGCTCGGGCTCATGGATGCGGATGCTCCCCGATCCGAATTCCGTGCCGTTGTAGACCATGTCGTATGCCGTGCCCCGGACGGACGCGGGATCGACCTCGAGCCCTTCGATGTCGTCGACATGAGGCATGACGAAAGGATGGTGACTTGCGGCCAGAACACCGTCCTCCTCGTCGAAGACCGGGAAATCCGTGACCCAGAGCCACGCATGGTCACGAACGCGCGGGAGCTCCAGCACGTCGATCACCGCATCCCGCACCGCAGACAGCGTCGGCGACGTGAGAGAGTCCCTGCCGGCGGAAACGAGGACGAGATCGCCGACCTGAAGACCGATCCGGTCGGCCTGCTCATCGCTCATGAACTTTCCGAGCGGGCCGGATGCGCCCTCCTCGCTGCGCTTGCCCCAGAGCAGTCCCGGAGCGCCTGCCGCCTTCGCGGCCTTTTCGATCCCGTCGATCTCGCGACGAGACAGACGCCCGCCACCCTCGAGCCGGAAACCGCGAACACGCCCCCCCGCCTCGACCTGGCTGCGGATGACGCCGAAGTCGACGTCGGCCGTGGCCTCCGTCCAGTCGTGGATCTCGAGCTCATACCGGAGGTCGGGACGGTCCGATCCGTACCGCTCCATCGACTCCTTCCAGGAAAGTCGTGGGAACGGGATCGGGGCCTCGACGTCCGAGACCTCGGCAAGCGCCTCGATCAGGCCCTCCATCCAGCCCAGAATGTCGTCGACCTCCACGAACGAGGCTTCCACGTCGATCTGCGTGAACTCCGGTTGACGATCCGCGCGCAGGTCTTCATCCCGGAAGCATCGAGCGATCTGGAAGTACCGGTCGAAGCCCGCCACCATGAGGACCTGCTTGTAGATCTGCGGGCTCTGAGGTAGGGCGTAGAATTCTCCCTTGTGGACACGGCTGGGCACGAGATAGTCGCGCGCGCCTTCCGGCGTGGCCTTCGTCAGAATCGGGGTCTCGACCTCGACGAAGCCATGACGATCCAGATAGTTGCGTGCCGCGAGCACGAGCTTGTGCCGGAGGATGAGCTTCTCCTGGAGCTCGGCCCGGCGCAGGTCGAGCACACGGTGCTGTAGCCTGAGCTCCTCGGCCGGCAGCTCGTCCTCGGGGGCCCGGTACACCGGAATCTCAGGCGTCCGCGCGTCCGACAGGATCTCCAGCGTCGTGACCCGGAGCTCGACCCCGCCCGTGGCCATATCGTCGTTACGGGCACCGTCGGGGCGAGCCGCTACGACACCCTCGACCCGGATGACGTCCTCGTGGCCGATTTCGTGGGCCCGATCCATCGACTCGGCTTCGGTCCAGTCGGGTCCGAACGAAACCTGGACCACACCACTCCGGTCACGCAGGTCCACGAAGAGAAGGCCCCCGAGATCCCGTCGGCGATGAACCCAGCCCGCCAGCACGAGCGTCTCACCCTCGTGCTCGGGGCGAAGCCCGCCGACCATGCGGCTGCGCAAACCCGTCTTTTCGATCTGAACCTCAGACATTACGTCGCTTCCTCGACTTCGACGTTCCCGTTCACTCGTTCCACCACCTGCAACGTCACCGCGTATCCGACCACCAGGCCCATGACATCGGCCAGCCAGTCGGCCACATCCGGGACTCGGCCCGGCACATACATCTGGTGCCACTCGTCCGACACGCCGTACAGCGCCCCGACGACCAGCAAGAGAACATGGGGTACGTACCGCGGAGAGCGGGACCAACCCCACGCGAGGGCAGCGCCCAGGACCGAGTAGAGGACCAGGTGCGCGACCTTGTCGCTGAAGGGAAAGCTGGGTGCTCTGCCGAATTGTGGAAGGGCGCTCAGGACGAAAAGCACGACCGCCCAGCCCACCGCGGGGCCCCACACACGAAGTCGGTCCGCCAAGGTCTCAGCTCCCGTCGCGTCGTCCCGGCGAACCGTCACGTGTTGCAGAATGGACTCGGGTCGGCCTCGACCGGTACCTGAGCCCCTTGATCGGCGGCTAAGTTACCTGGCCTGCAACATCGATTCAACGAGTCATGATGGCCGCCGACGCCCGACCCGATCTGCTCTCCCTGACGCCCGACGAGCTGCGCTCGTCGCTCGGGGAGCATTTTGCGGCTCGAGGTCAGCCGTCGTACCGGGCCGGGCAGGTTGAGAGGTGGATCTACGAGCGCCTGGCCCGCTCCGTCGACGAGATGACGGACCTCCCGTCCGCCGAGCGGGATGCCCTCTCGGAGGCGTTCCGCATCGACGAGCCCGTGGCGGACAAGGTGCAGCGCAGTCAGGACGGGACGGTGAAGCATCTGTGGCGACTGACGGACGGAGAGCTGGTGGAGTCGGTTCTGATTCCGACCGATCGCCGATTGACGCTCTGCATCTCGTCGCAGGCCGGTTGTGCCATGGGGTGCACCTTCTGTGCCACCGGCTGGGGCGGCTTCGACCGGCACCTGACACCCGGCGAAATCGCGGGGCAGTATCGCGCCTCCCGACGCTGGGCGGACGAGAACGACTATGGTCCGATCTCCAATATCGTGTACATGGGAATGGGAGAGCCCCTCGCGAACCGGGCGTCGATCCATCCGTCCCTCACCATCCTGAACCAGGGCTACGGTGTCGGTGCCCGGCGCATTACGGTATCCACGGTCGGCGTGGTGCCGGGGATCATCGAGCTGGCGCAGCGGCCCGAACAGTTCAGGCTCGCGCTTTCCCTCCACGCACCGTCCAGCGAGCTCCGGCGAGAACTGATCCCGCTCGAGCGCCGGCACCCGCTTCCCGAGGTCCTGGCCGCCCTCGAGCGCTTCGACGACGGCGGCGGAAAGCGCATCACCTTCGAGTACACGATGATCGACGGGGTGAACGACGGGCCCGAGCTCATCGGACCGCTCGGGGACCTCGCGCTTCGCGTCCGCGCGTTCGTGAACCTCATTCCCTTCAACCCGATTCCGTATCAGACGTGGGGTCCCTCGACCCCCAAGCGAATCCGCGAATTCGAGAAAGGGTTGGAGGCCAGGGGTGTGTCCGTGGCCGTTCGTGAGACCCGAGGACGAGACATCGACGCCGCGTGCGGGCAGCTGCGTGGCCACACCCTGGTCCAGATCGACAGAAAGCGAGCGCGCGCGAAGGTCTGAGCAGGCCCATCGGCGTGCGGATCGGTACGCCCGATCGATCGCGCTAGTAGATCCCGCGCCCGATCCGCCCCCAGCGCACCTCACGAATTGCCGGGAATGGACGGAAGGAGTCCTTGTTGTACGAGTAGTATGTGAAGACCGCCCGCCCCTCGAGACGCCACGCCTCGAGCAGCCCCCAGTAGCGCGAATCGAAGCTCTTTTCGCGGTTGTCACCCAGCATGAAGTAGTGCTCGTCCGGCACGAGGATCGGCCCCCAATTGTCCCGGGTCGGCGCGTACGTCGCAGCATCGAGACCCGGGGCAAGGTGGTCACGCTGCCACCCCATCCACGGATGCATCTCATCACCCACGTCGGAATGAACGACGTACGGCTCGTCCACGCGCTCCCCGTTTCGGTAAAGGACGCGGTCCCGCATCTCGAGACGGTCTCCGGGCATACCCACCAGACGCTTGATGAGCTTCAGAGTCTCCTCGTGCGGCGGGTCGAAGACGAGCACGTCTCCATGGTCCACGGACGAGTAGCCCGGGATTCTCAGCGGCGTACCGGGCACCCGCGATCCGATGGCGGCGCGATTCACCACGAGCATGTCACCCACGAGAAGCGTCTCTTCCATCGAGCCCGAGGTGATCACGAACGTCTGGACCAGGAAGCTTCGAAGCACGAGAAAGAGGACGACGGCAATGAGGATGGACTTCGTCCACTCCGCCACGGCGTTCTCCGACTCCCCCTCCGACGGACGGGACGCTCCACGCTCAGCACGACGTCGAGCTCGACGGTCGTCCTGGCTCTCGCTCTGCTCGGATGTTCCGGCACCTGAGCGACCACGTCCCTTGTTCTTCTTCGCCATATCGTCCTGCTGTCAGCGCGCCGAGCGCGCGATCCCATCGTCGATCAGCTGCCGAACCAGCCGCGCGGATCCCACCACGACAGGGTTCCCGGTGCGGGAATGTCACGGTCATCGAGTTCCGGGTCCCACGCTCGTCCCAGCACTACGGTGACATCCACGTACAGATTCGGATTCGGCTCGCTGAGGACGTTATCGATTCCCAGAGCCTTGGCAACGGCCTGCGCCTGGTCCGTGCGGCCTACCCGATCGATCACCGCGGACGGCCGATCCGGATCGAACGAGGGAGCGTTGCCGAAACTCACCACATCGAAGCCACTGGGTCGCAGGATCTCCATAGCGGCTCGGGCCATCCCGGACACCCCTCCGCCATTCTGGACGTCGACCCGGACTCTGGCTCCGTTCCATACCACGTCCTGCTCGATCTGGACCGGCGGGCTCGCCTCTTCCTGAACGACGCCGACACCGATGGCGGCCAGCATGGTCACCGCCGCGAACAGCCCGAGCGTGCTCGTCAGTGAACGACGTCTGCCAGTCGAGCGGGACCGGCCCCCGCCCCGGGATCTCGCAGGCTTCTTCCTCGAACCCTTCGTATGACGTGGGCTCACGCCGCTTCCCTCGTGATCGAGTTCCAGAATGCCACCGTTCGCGGAAGAATCACGGAGCCTCGGTCGACGAGATTCCGGATCCGGGCACCCGCGATCTCGCGGACGACGGTGTCGAAGTCGGACGGCATGCGCGCACGCCGCTCGGCCCGCCAGTCGGGAAGGAAGGCGCGTCCCGGCTCCAGAAAATCGGCCGCGTACAGCGCACATCCGAGACGGCCAAAACGCGGATCGCCGACCGTATGGTGCGCGACAGCAGTCAGGAGTTCCCCGTCCTCGACTCCGGCGATTCGAAGGCGCTCGGCCACGGCCGGACCGTGAAGGATCGGACCGGGCAGCCCCGCCAGACTCGGAGGAACGTGTGTCCGGAGCTCCTCAGGGTCCTCATCGCGCAGCAGATCATGCGCGAGGCCGGCGGCTCTCCAACGCCTCCGTTCGTCACCGGGAAGCGAAAGCTCCGATGCCCAACCGTCCATCAGGACGGCGACGCGATCCATGTGGGCAATGCGCTCCTCACCGGCGGCCATCCACTCGGGCGGGCGTCCATCGAGGAGGGCTTCGAGCAGTGCGTGCACGGTGAATGAGGGGGCGGTCCGGTACGAACCCGGATCGTAAACATATGACGTCGACGAACGATACGCGCTCAATGGCGCGGACTCCAGCTTCTTCTGTGGGGCCGGCTGATTAGCTTCGGAGATGGCGATCCGATGGGACTCCGTCCTCGTACGCGACCTGGCGCGAGAGCTCGACCGAGAGCTGCATGGCGCCCGTCTCCGCGCGATCCGGCTCGATGCGCGGACCCGGGAGGTGGTGCTGTTCTTCCGCGACCGCACGATGGTCTGGCGGCTCCATCCCGAGCGAAGCGGCGTCTGGGTGCGCGACCCGGTCGCACCTCAACCGGAAGACCTTCGGATACGGGCCCGGGTCCGCAGTGTCCGGGCGATCCCGGACGAGCGGATCCTGACCATGGAGCTTCAGAGCAACCGGGCCGGCCGTGGCCCGTGGACCCTGACGATCGAACTCCTGGGCAACCAGATGAACGCGATCGTGGCGGAAGGTCCGGAGCGAACGATCCGCCACGTGCTTCGCACGCGGGAGGGTGCACGCACGGTGAGGGTGGGCACGCCCTGGGTCCCACCCGACTCAACCGACAGACAATGGGTCGATGGCCGGGTCTCGGACGAAGAATGGCGGCTCCACTTCCTTCCGGTTCCTCCTCCCGACCGGCGTCGCGAGCTGCTCTCCACTACGGCATGGACATCACCCCTCAACGCCGACGCCTGTCTGGCGGACGCACCGGAGAGTCCCTTGAGCCAGGGCCTCGACACCTGGAGGTTGCTCGCGTCGGCCGACCACCCGATTCACCCGGTCGTACTGGAGACTGAGCGGGGCCTCCAACCGTACCCGCTCGCCCTCCCGGGTGTGGGGTCTCGACCCGCCGCAAGCCTCGTCGAGGCGATCTCGGCCTGTTCAGCCGCGTCCGATGACGCGTCTCCCGGAGCCCTGGCGATCGGACCCGAGCTCCTCGAGCGGCTCGAAAACGCGATCGCCACGGCCGAACGGCGAGTCGTTCGACTCACCGCTCAACTCGACGGCCGCGAAGATCCGGAGCGCCTCAGGGGGCTTGGCGACCTTGTCCTGGCTCGCTACGGCCAGATTCCGGGCGGTTCAGCATCCGTGACGCTCATAGACTTCGAGGGAAACGAGGTTCAGCTCGAACTGGATCCCGGGCTCCAACCACACGAGAACGCGTCGCGGTACTACGACCGGGCCGGCCGGTCGGAACGGGCCGCCGAACGGATTCCCCAACTGATCGAGGCGGCCGATCGGGAGGCCGACACGCTGCGAGGCCTTCTGACGTCAGCGCAGGAGGGGGCGGTCGATGCCGACGAGATTCGCCGTATCCTGCCTGCCGCCCCGTCGCGGCAGCGACGCGGTCCTCAGGGGCCATCCGCTCCGTACCGGCGCTTCCGGAGCAGCGGAGGCATCGAGATCCGTGTTGGGCGTGGGCGTCGTCACAACGACGATCTGACCTTCCGTCACTCTGCACCGAACGACGTGTGGCTGCATGCGCGTCACGCTGCCGGCGCGCACGTCATCCTTCGTTGGAGCGGATCGGGAGCGCCTCCGGCGCGTGACCTCGAGGAGGCGGCCTGCCTCGCCGCGCTGCACTCCAAGGCCCGCACCTCAGGGACCGTCCCCGTCGACTGGACCCTTCGAAAATACGTCCGCAAGCCACGCGGGTCCGCGCCGGGCTCCGTGGTGCCGGACCGCGTCCAGACACTCTTCGTCTCACCGGATCCGGACCTCGCCGAACGACTTGGCGCGGAAGAGGGCGAAGGCTCCTAGGGCGGTCAGGTCAGTCGAGCGCCGCTCGAAGCGCCTCGACGAAGCGCGCCCCGGCTTCCACTCCGTCCTCGTCCATGACGCGCACGAGCGCGCTCCCTACGACGACGCCATCGGCGACGGTACCCACCTCTCGAGCCTGCTCCGGGGTCGATATGCCGAAGCCGACGGCGACCGGAAGGCCCACCAGAGTGCGCAGCACCTCGACCTCTCCAGCGAGGTCCTGGCGTAGTTCCGACCGGGCTCCCGTGACCCCGGTCCGCGAGATGTAGTACAGGAAGCCCGACCCACTCTCGGCGATATCGGGCACCCGGTCCTTCTCCGTGGTCGGGGCCACCAGCCGAATGAAGTCGAGGGGGCTGTCGGCCACCGCGTGCTCGAGCGCGGGATCCGCTCCGAGCGGAAGGTCGGTGAGGAGGAGCCCGTCGGCGCCTGCATCCGATGCATCGGCGAGGAACGCGTCCACGCCGTACCGGAGCACCGGGTTGAGATAGGTGAAGATGACGACCGGGGTATCCCGCTCGGACCGGAAGCGCCTGAGGTCGGCCAGGACGCCGTCGACGGTGGTGCCGTTCTGCAAAGAGCGGAAGGACGACTTCTGAATCGTGGGACCATCGGCGAGCGGATCCGAGAACGGAAGCCCGAGCTCGATGATGTCGGCACCAGCATCCGCCAGTGCACGCAGCACGGAAACGGTGGAGTCCGCCTGAGGATGGCCCGCCGTGACGTACGGAATCAGCGCGGCCCGACCGTCCTCCCGCCGGGCCGCAAAGACGGACGAAATCATGACAGCAGGTAATCGCTCACGCGGATCCCGTACTTATGCGGGTCGGTCGTCTTGATGATCTGGTGCCTCGGCCGACCCGTCGCCGGATCCGGCTCAGCCAGATCGATCGTCTTGTGCTCGGAGAGCGGAAGGCCGACCGGGTCGGAGATGACCCTCACTGTCGGCCGATGCAGGAAGTCAGGGTTCGGGTTGACCTTGGAGACCACGGCCAGCTCGTGAGAGTCGAGAATGACGAGGGTTCCGACCGGATACACGCCGGTAGCCGTGATGAGCACTTTCACGATCTGCGTGTCGAACCCCCGGGTCGGATTGTCCCGCATCTCCTTGAGGACCGCATCCGGTGGCCACGGCTCGTACTGGTAACTGCGGACCGACGTCCCGGCGTCGAACGCATCCGCAACCGCCACGATGCGGGAAAAGAGCGTGGGCTCACGGTTTCTCCGATTCGCGGGATACCCAGTCTGGTCGACTTTCATGTGATGCTCGTATGCCATGAGCATCTGGCGGTACGGCACATCGGCGAAGCCGTGCATCTGGAACAGCAGGAGCATGCCCTCCGTCGGGTGTTCCTTGAGCCGCGCCCACTCCTCGTCGGTCAGGCTTCCTTCCTTGTTGATGATGTCGAGAGGAAGCCGCTGCTTCCCGATGTCGTGGAACAGGGCGCCGAGACCCAGCTCGTAAAGCTGAAGACGATCCAGACCCAGACGCTGCCCGATGATCACGCTGAAGATCGAGACGTTCACGGAACGGGTGAACGTGTACTCGTCGAAGTCTCGCAGGGTCGTCATGGTGACCATCGACGACTCATTGGAGAGCACCTGGTCGACGATGCCCTGCACGGCCCGCTTCACCTTGCGGACATTGACCGCCTTCCCGATCCGCATGTCTGACATGACTTCCTGCGCGACCTTGACCGACTGGGCGTACGTACGCTTCGCCGCGGTCAGTGCCTCCTCATCTTCCTCGGGTGATTCGATCTCGGTAGCGGGACGCAGGGAGATGTGGGTCACAGGAGCCTGAGCGAATCGTTCCTCGAAGCCTCCGTAGGGATCCTCGGGGTCTGCAGGTCGGAGGAGCATGGAGAGGAAGGGCGCCCACTCGTCCCGCGTGACACCGGCGACGATCTCGACGGCGCCGATACCATGGTCGTTCAGCGCGCGCGCGAAGGCCCCGAACGACGCGAAGTTCGTCAGGTCCAGACGCAGTCGCGTTTCATTGAGGAAGAAGAAGTCCCCGACGACCCTCACCTCCGCCGCGCCATCGTCCTCGAGAATACCCTCCACGAGCGCGTGCAACTCCGTCAGCCCCTGCTGCACGGTCTCGTTTTCGATCGGATAGAGCTTGAGGGCACTCAGGGCCCCGAAGAGCGCAGTCAGAAGCTTCCGCCCGACCTCCTGGTAGTTGAGCTCGGCCACCTCAATCCTCCTCTCGCAACGCACGATTCACGTTGCTGCGAACGACCGGATCATCGTCCTGCGTCGCCGTCTCCAGCGCGGAGCGTGCCCCTGGTGCGTCGATGCGCCCCAGGCCGAGAGCGGCTGCGGCGCGCATCTCCGACGACTCGCGTTTCCCGAGGAGCCCCTTCTTGTTGAGGAGTTCATCGAGTACCGCCACACCGGCTTCGCCCGCCGTCAGCCCGTACGCCTCGAACACCGCCACCTTCTCGGCAATGTCAGCCCGACGGATCTGCTTGCTGCGAATGACCGCCGCCAGCGATTCAGCACCCGGCGTGTACCGGAGCTCTCCGAGCGCCCTCGCCGCGGCGATCCGAACATCCCGCTCTTCGTCTCGAAGGATCGCCTCGAGTGAGCTCGCTACCGTCGAGGCCTTGATGGCAACGGCTGCCTCGATGGCGGCCAGTCGCACGAACGGCTCTGCGTGTTTCAGCATGGAGGCCAGCTTCACGGCGCCCTCCGCGACCTGCATCTGACCGACGAGGCGGGCCGCGGCAGCGGCCACGAGCGGATCTTCTCCGTCGAGGAGGTCGACGAGCGCGCCGCGATTCTGGTTCGCGATCCCCTGCACCGCCTTCCGGAGAACGATCTGGAGCTGCCTGTGCTCGACCGTCTCGGATTCACGCAGGAGCGGCTCGAGCGCACCACCCCGCAGGAAGGCGAGGAAGGACGAGAGCTGGGCGGGCGAGGCCAGAATCGTCCCGAGGTACAGCGCCTGAATCAGCTCGTGGATCGACTCCGGGGCACTGATGCCGTCGACGATCCGACGGCTCTGCGCGAGGCGTTGTTCGTCGAATACGCCCTGGATCGTCTCCAGGCGGCGCAGTTCCCTGAGCACGTTCGTCGCGGCGACGAGACCCCCGCGGCTGAGGAAGTTGGGGAGAAGTGTCTCGAGAATTCCGAGTATCTCGGACTGCCGCTCACGGTTGCCGGGCTCCTCGAGTCGGTCGAAGAGTCCCTTGAGGACGTCGGCCCGGGTATCCCGATTGAGCTCCTTCTTCGCCTCGGCCCGCAGGATCTCCATTTCTCTGGGGTCGAGCGCGTAGAGGGTCGGGTTGAAGTCGTCCTGACTCACGGACTGGGGTGCATCCGCAGCACCATCTTCAGCCGAATCCTCAGCGTCCTCCTGCGCTGCCACCTCTTCGTCTTCGGCCGCGAGCGCGGCTTGCAACTCCGGCCCGGTGTTCCCAGCGCCCGGCTCCGGAAGCGTCACGCCCTCGGCGAGCAGGTCGATGTACTGGTACTTCAGATACTGAAGCTCTTCCTCCCAGAGCACCGTGAGCAGGTCGTCGCCCTCGGGGACGAGCCTACGCGCCTTTTGAAGCACATCGAGAAAAGACTCGAGTTCATGGGTTTCGATTCCGGGGAGGAAGGTCACCTCCCGAACGCCGTCCTTGAAGAACAGGAACGCCAGCGAGTCCTTTCGGGTCTCCGACGCGTACACTTCGGACCCACCGAGGTAGATGTGGTCCTCGTCCACGGTGACTTCGAGCGTTTCGAGCTCACCCCACAGGGTCTCGAATTCCTCCCGGAGCGAATCGACGAAACGCTTACGCACCGGATTGTTCTCGTCGTAGAGCTGGTACGCACGGAACGCCTTCCCCAGAGTCACGAACAATGAGCGGACCTCTTCGACCGGGAGGGATTCCTCATCCCAGTCGAGGCCGTCGCCTCCTTCGCTCAGCGTACCCTCAGGGTCGATCAACGCGTCGTCCTCAGATCAGGCTTCCTCCGCCCTCGACCCTGGCGACGTGGCTCACGTCCTTGTCGCCCCGGCCTGAAAGGCAGACCAGGATCGGGCCGTCGACCCGAGACCCTTCAGCGAGAACATGCGCGATGGCGTGGGCGGTCTCCAGAGCCGGGATGATGCCCTCGAGCTCAGAAAGTGTGTGGAATGCCGTCAACGCCTGCTCGTCCGTCACGAAGGTGTACCGGGCTCGCCCCGAGTCCTTCAGAAACGAATGTTCCGGCCCGACCCCAGGGTAATCCAGTCCCGCAGATACGGAGTGCGCAGGCGCGACCTGGCCGTCCGAATCCTGCAGAAGATAGCTCAGCGAACCGTGCAGGACACCGGGCCGGCCCGCGACCAGAGAGGCCGAGTGACGACCGGTTTCGATGCCGGCGCCACCCGCTTCCACTCCGACCAGTTCGACGTCCTCGTCAGGGACGAAGGCATGGAACATGCCCATCGCGTTCGAGCCCCCTCCGACGCAGGCGACTACCGAGGCCGGGAGTCGATCGAGCCGTTCCAGCGACTGCGCTCTGGCCTCCCGGCCGATGACCGACTGGAAGTCTCGGACCATGCGTGGAAACGGGTCAGGGCCGACGACCGAACCGATGATGTAATGCGTGGAGTCGACGTTCGTCACCCAGTCACGAATCGCTTCATTCGTGGCGTCCTTGAGCGTGCGGGTACCGGATGAGACAGGGCGGACCTCCGCACCGAGCAACTTCATCCGGTAGACGTTGAGTGCCTGCCGCTCCACATCCTCCTCACCCATGTAGACGATGCACTCGAGATCGAACAGCGCACACGCGGTCGCAGTCGCGACGCCGTGCTGTCCCGCCCCGGTCTCGGCAATGATCCTCTTCTTCCCCATCCTTCGCGCGAGCAGTGCCTGACCGATCGTGTTGTTGATCTTGTGGGCGCCTGTGTGGTTGAGGTCTTCCCGTTTCAACCAGACGTCGGAATTCCCGGCGGCCTCACCCAGACGTCTCGCATGATAAAGAGGCGTCGGCCGGCCAACGAAGTCGGCGTTGAGTGCGTCGAGTTCGGACCGGAACGCGGGGTCCCGGGACGCCTCCGCATAGGCGAGGGTGACTTCGTCGAGAGCCTTGATGAGGGTCTCGGGCACGTACCGACCGCCGAACTCGCCGAAGCGGTCCGTCTGAGCCTCACGGGTGTTGGTCACGAGTGCCTTCGATTCCGGGGGTTGTGCGCCGGACCGCGGTAGCCGTCCGTGCAGCCTGCATGAACGCCTCGACGAGGGCCGGGTCCTTCAGACCCGGCTCCCGCTCGATGCCTGACGAAACGTCTACCACGTCGGGGGCGAAGCGTGCCACCGCCCCACCAACGGAGTCAGGCCGCAATCCGCCCGCAAGAATGAAGGTGAGCGAGGACGGCAGGAGACCACCCACCTCGCGAGGATGCAGTTCGAGCGTCAGGCCGGCGCCTCCGATCGCACCGTCCCGCCATCCCTCGACCAGGATCCCGTCGATCGTCTCACCGAACTCCTCGACGACCCGCCTCACATCCTCGACCGAACGAGCCCGGATCGCCTTCCAGATCGACCATGACCCCAGCGCCCGAAGCGCCCGCGCGGTGTCGACAGACTCACCGCCGTGCAACTGGATGACGGACGCGTCGATCGAACGCCCGAGCACGGCACTCGTCTCGGCGGACTCGTCCACCGTGACGGCCACGCGACGCGCGGTCACCCCCGCGACCATCGCGCGAGCCGCACCCTCCGGCACGCTCCGACCAAATCCCTTAGACAGGACCATACCCACGTAGTCGGCACCCGCCTCCTGAGCGAACACGATGTCCTCGGTTCGCGTGAGACCGCAGATCTTCACCAGCGGTGCCGTAGCCGTCATGACGCGGCCACCCCCTCAGCCCCTCCGGGAGCGCCGGACATTCGGTACCGTCGCCAGCTCGCCCGCGGCTCTCGATGGATCGGCTACCGAGAGGATCGACTCGCCCACGAGGATGGCATCGACCCCGGCACGTCCGAGTCGTTGGACATCCTCGCGCGAGCGGATGCCGCTCTCGGACACGATCACCACCTCCGGGGGAACGGACTCGAGCAGCCGCTCCGAGGTCGCCAGATCAGTCGTGAAGGTGGCGAGGTCACGGTTGTTGATCCCGATCAGGCGTGCATCGATACGAAGCGCTCGCTCGAGCTCCGCGGCGTCATGGACCTCCACCAGCACGTCGAGGCCCAGGTCGATCGCGTCCCGGTGCAGCCGCCGCAGCTCCGCATCGTCGAGGATCCGAACGATAAGCAGCACGGCGTCCGCCCCTCCGGCACGAGCCTCGAGGAGGTGGAGTCGATCGAGGGTGAAATCCTTTCTGAGAATCGGGATCGAGGTCGCAGCCCGAACCGCAGCGAGGTCGTTGATCGATCCTCCGAAGTAGGTGGCATCGGTCAGGACGCTGAGCGCCGATGCCCCGGCACGCTCGTATCCGGCGGTCAGTTCCGCGGGGTCGAGGTCCGGCCGGATGGAGCCCGCCCCCGGCGAGCGGCGTTTGCACTCGGCGATGAGCGACACGAACCCGGGCCGGGCGAGCGCATCAGTGAAGCCCCGGGGCGCAGCGGCCCTCGCGGCGGCATCCTCCAGCGTGGCCGCGCGGTGCGCCAGAGCCGCGAGCTCCTGCCGCTTGGTGTCCACAATCTCGGCGAGGATGCCGGGAAGCGAGCGTTCTTCTTGCGTTTCGGGCAACGTTCGGGTACCCTTACTTCGGTTCCTATTCGGGCCCCCACCGGACGGAGGACGGCGACATGCCCCTCACCAAGCGCCAGAAAGAGATCCTGGACTACATCGAGTCGTTCATCGAGGAGCAGGGCTACGCGCCCAGCTTCGAGGAGATCGCTGAGTCCTTCGGGTACTCATCCCTTGCGACCGTGCACGAGCACCTGAGCAATCTGGAACGCAAGGGATACATTCGGAAGTCGTACAACGAGAGTCGCTCCATCGAGCTGGTCGGGCACGATACGGGAACCCCCGTGGTCGAGCTCCCCCTTCTTGGTGCGGTAGCCGCCGGTCTTCCGATCGAAGCGATCCAGGACACGGAGACCCTCGCGGTGCCGCCCGACATGGTCAGCCGTCGACGCGACAATTACGTCCTCCGCGTCGAGGGGAATTCCATGATCGAGGAGCAGATCCGGGACGGTGACTACATCGTCGTTCAGGCTCAGGATCGAGCCGAGGACGGCCAGATGGTCGTCGCGCTCGTCGGTGACGAGTCGGCCACGGTCAAGAAGCTCTACCGAGAGGCGGCGGGCCGGATTCGGCTGCAGCCGGCCAACCCGACGATGGATCCCATTTTTGTCGATGCCGCAGACGTGCGAATTCAGGGCGTCGTGGTCGGGGTCATTCGGAAGTACTAACCCGGAGGCGTTCCAGCGCGGCTGCGGCTGCGCCCGAATCAATCACGTCCTCGGCCAGCGAGACCGCGGCGGGCCAGTCGTCAGCGCGGTCGGCGACGAGCAACGCCGCGGCAGCGTTGAGAATCACGACCGTCCTCGGAGCACCTGCGTCCCCGGCCAGCACAGACGTCACCAACCTCGCGTTGTCCTCGGGTTCGCCCCCCGCGATGTCGCCAGCCTCGACAGGCGACAGACCGACGTTCTCGAGTTCGAGCTCGTAATCGCGCAATTCCCCGTCCCTCAACTCGACCACACGTGTGGGCCCGAGAGGACTCACCTCGTCGAGCCCGGGCGACCCGTGAACCACCATGGCCCGGAGGTGACCCAGCTCCTTCAGGGCACCGGGGATCAGCTCGAGGAGCGGGGCGTCCGCGACACCGACCACCTGTCGGCGCGCTCCGGCCGGGTTGGTGAGTGGCCCGAGGATGTTCATCACCGTGCGGATGCCTAATCCCCTCCGCACCGGGCCCACGTACCGCATCGCAGGGTGCAGAAGCGGAGCAAACATGAAGACGATACCGGCTTCCTCGAGAACTTCACCCATTCGTTCCGGCGTAAGATCGATGGTGACGCCGAGCGCTTCGAGCACGTCGGCGCTCCCACTACGGGACGTGAACGAGCGGTTGCCGTGTTTCGCGACCGGGACACCCGCGCCGGCGACGACGAACGCCGCCGCCGTCGAGATGTTGAAGGTCGTAACCGTTCCCCCACCGGTCCCTGCCGTATCGACCAGCACGTCCGGGTCGGACGAGGCGACCGGCACCATGGCAGTCCTGAGCGCACGCACACCACCGGCCACTTCGGAGGGGGCCAGGCCTTTGGCCCTCAGCCCGACAAGAAGGCCGGCCATCTGAATCTCGGTCGCACTGCCGTCCATGAAGCAATCGAACGCGGCCTCGGCCTCTTCGGCGGTGAGGTCGTGTCCTTCTGCCACGCGCTCGAGCAGGTGCGTGAGACTGCGTGCGGTCATGCTGCTGCCATGTAGAAGACGAAGGGCGGGAAAGGCTAATGACCATAAGGCTTTTCGGTCAATCCGGAATACGCCGGACCCGCCGGCCGCCTGGTCCGGGCCACGGCTTGGAAGGGGTGCGAAGCCCCGCTACCTTTTCGCGGTGGACGTCCCCGAATTCCTCCGTTTCCGCCTGACCGTCCACTACGACGGCGCGGCGTTCCACGGCTGGCAGGTGCAACCTGACCAGCGCACGGTCCAGGGGGACCTCGAAGCCGCCCTCTCGAAGCTGGCCGACTCGCCCCGCTCCGTGATCGGATCCGGGCGTACGGACACGGGGGTTCATGCCACCGGCCAGGTCGCGTCCGTCGACATGCCCGCTTCATGGGATGCACCCCGGCTCATGAAGTCCCTGAATTCGGTCCTGTCCGACGACGTGTGGATCGAAACGATCACCCGGACATCCGCCGACTTTCATCCGCGTTACGATGCGGTCGACCGTACCTATCGCTACGAAGTCGGACTGACGGCAGATTCTGCGTCGCCCTTCCACAAGCGCTGGTGCTGGCCTCTTGGTGGATCGGGCG
>Ga0181593_10000218_pt1 | contig 47891 bp, 40 predicted proteins | sample 071ome_19_FD_133756 | JGI IMG/M metagenome (GOLD analysis project Ga0181593, IMG submission 133756) | Coastal salt marsh microbial communities from the Groves Creek Marsh, Skidaway Island, Georgia - 071413AT metaG (megahit assembly) | ecosystem: Environmental > Aquatic > Marine > Intertidal... | reverse complement strand
CTCAAGCTCCCGTGACGACCTTGGCGGGCGGACGGCCGCACGTGTGGGCTGGACGCCGCCACCCCGGGCACGGAACCAAACAGCAAAGGCTCACCCCACATTCGGACCACTTCGATCGTCGCATCGGCCGCCACCATTGCGGCATCGATCATAAGCGCGTCATCGAAGTTCTCGATCGAGGTCGCATCGTCACACGCAGCTACACCGACCACACCCACGACCAACGCCGATCGTGAAAGCCATCGCATCGTCTTCGTCATTGTTTCATGCTCCGCCAGGAGGTTGTTCGCGCACGGTTGTGGAAGAACAGAGTGCGTGGGCTCCTGGATCGTTAAAATCGATGTTCATCCGCAGCGGCCAGTGGCACGTCGCCGCGAGATACCGCCGGACCGGGGCGACCAACGACTCGGTGATCCCGGCCTCGATCTGAAGAATTATGAAAACAGATCCCGCTCGCCAGATGACGCTCCGACAGTTCTCCGGGCAGGCGCACACGCTCGAATCACGAGACCGCTTCAGCGTCGAGTGACGAACACCGGCTGGGTCCACGCGTAGTCGGACCGCGAATTGCGCACGCGGGCGCGCACATACCCTACGTCCTCGGTCAACTGAAAGACGGCCGGGTTCTCTTCCGTCTCCAACAGGACCTCGCCGGCCGAACCGATGAACGTCGTGGCGTACCTGAAGTCTCCATCCTCGGCGATATGAAGCTCCAGCGTCCGCGGCCGAACCGCGATCTCGGTCAGCTCCACACCGGTACTCGCATAGAAATGCCCGGCCTCCAGACTCTCCATGAGCGCCACGGCCTCCAGCGTATCCGAGCGCACCGAGATCCACCCTCGACCGGGATTCGCGCGATCCGCATTGAACTCGCCCTGGAAGTGATGGGCGTCGTCGACCGCGATGCCGAAGATTGTCTTCCCGCCCGTCAGCAGGATGTCCCAGATCTCTTCCAGAGACGGCGCGCCACCACCCCCGTCATTGTGCACGGTTGGGTGCCCATTCCAGATCTCCAGGAGTCTGTCGTTCTCGATCTGAGCCAGCTCCTCAGCACCGAACGACCAGCGGAAGTTCGGATGGTTGATGTGCGGGACACCCTCGACTTCCCGGATGGCGTCGACATTGGCCTGGATCGTCGCAACGAGCGTCTCCGCCCGGCGAGCTTCGACGACGTGAGGAAGATTGAGGCCGTTCACGTGCACCTGGGCTTCCTCGAAGCTCGACGTGACCTCCTCCCCCGGAATGAGCAGGAACGAGTCGTCGACGAGATCGCTCAGCGTGGCCGGATCAGTGAATACGTTATGGTCGGACAGCACCAGAAACGCATATCCGTGGTCCTTGTACCACTGCGCAACGTACTCGGGGGACGAGTCCCCATCGCTATTCGTCGTGTGCGCGTGTGTGTTGCCCCTGTACCAGCGACCTGACCAGTCGGGAATATCGAACACCGGATCGCCGGCGAACGAGTCCGCCGGGTCTTCAGCCGGGTCGCACCCCGCAAGGACCAGCGCCGAGAGCACGGCGATCGGGGTCAATACGCCAGTCAGCCCGGTTCGTGGCCTCATCTGTCACTCCCTATGCGCATGGTGTCGACGACGGTCGTATCGATGGTCGGGTCCCCACCGTCGAACAACCCGGATGGGGGTGTCGGAGCGGGTACGATCGCGTGGCGGGGATCTGCCAGCTCCGCGACGGAGAAGCGGAACATCGCCCGGTCACTCATCCAGTTTACGTTGGCCGCAAGACGTCCAGGTCGGTCGAAGCGCCCCTCTCCGACGATCTCGTCGGCACGGAGCAGGTGTTCGACCACGTGCACGCCGATGGGCGCGTCGGACGGCATGCGAAGCTCGAGGACGGCGAAGCCGTCTGGGTCACCCCAATGTTCGGCGGTGCGTATCGTACCGGGCTCGGCAAGCGGAACACCATTGATGGACTGCAGCACGACTCCGTCGGTCATCCGCAGGTACATCGCCTCGGCACCGATGCGCGATCGCAGTCGAAGCTCCACCAGACGCGCACCATTCACGACAGTGTCCGCTGTCACGTAGGCCTCCGGCGGCTGAGCATCGAAGATCGGCGCGGCCGCGGCAGGCACCTCAACAGCTGGGAGTCCGAATGCCGACAGGTCGCGGGTCTCGTCAAACGACACCCCGGCAGCCGAGGCGGCCCACGACAGGCCCGGTCGATCCTCCTCCCCCGGGGACGTCGCCCACACTGCGTCCCCACTCCCATGCTCGTACGCGTATACCAGAGTACTCGGCGCAGGACGATCGGCGTTCGCGCGCGCGCCCAGAAGACCCACCCCGAGTGAGGCCCCTGCGAGCGCGGCCGCGGTAAGCGGGGCCCACCAACGGTTCGGGTGACGAAGCCCGTTCAGCGCGGGGAGGCAGAGGAGCAGCATCACTCCAATCAGTACGCCGATCACGCCGGCCAACCGGAACGTCAGAGCCAGCCAGATCAGCTCGACGATCTGCTGCAGCATGAGGATGACGATCCCGGCAAGAGCGAGTGTCGTCAGCCACCCTACCACACCTTCACGTCGCGCACCGAGCAGAGAGAGCGCGACGATCGACAGCGCGGCAGCCACGGTCGGCCACTGCAGGTTCATGGCAGCCAGCGGAGCCACGACGCTGACCACGACGCCCAGTCCCATGGGGACAATCAGAGCCCCGAGAGCGAGCTCCACGATCGACGCCCAGCGGCCCAGGAGATGCATCATGAGCGTGACGACAGACAGCGTACCGAAGGCGAGCGTGAGCATGTACCAGCCTTCACTGTGGAAGACCGACCCGTGCAGCATCCCGTCCTCACCGTGCATGCCCGGAAGCCACTGCATGAGACCGTAGCCGAGCGCGTACGCTGAACCCAGAACGAACAGCGAGCCCACGACGCCCAGTGCCACGCCGCGAAGCCCGGCTCCGGCCCGCCGAACCACCACCACCGCGACGGCGAGGAGTGCCAGAAGCAGTCCCGAGACGGGGAGCACCCAGGCTTGACCGTACACGACGAGCCCGAGACCAGGCAGCGAGAAATACACCACGTTGTCGTCGTTTACCTCAGAGAGGTCCGCATTGCCGTAATACGCCAACGCACCGAGTGCGTGTATCCCGTGATGTTGGAGGGTGGCCTCGGAGAGGTTGTCGGGTGTGTCGAAGACCTGATGGTAGACGTGGGCGTTGTCGATCGCCGCGAAATTGAGCCCCTGAGCGCCTGCATCGACAAACGGCGTGAAGTCCGTCCCGTTCGGCATGCGCCGATAGACCTCGTACGACATCGAATTGGCGAACGGGTGCGTGTCCCACTCCTTCATCGTTCGCACGACCCACCCATTCTGATCCGCGGTCTCGAACATGATGGACGGGCCGCCGGCCCCTCTCATCTCGAAGGAGAGGACGATGTCGACGTCCGCCATCAGGGCGTGCTCGGCCACGAATGCCCGCGCGCCCATGAGACCCAGCTCCTCGGCGTCCGTGAAGACGACGATCAGATCATTCTGGAGCGGTGGTCCGGTCCTGAGCGCTCGGATCGCCTCGAGCGCCGTAACGACACCGGATGCGTCGTCCCCTGCACCCACTGCGATCTCACGGCTGTCGTAATGAGCCGTGATCAAGACGCCCCCCGACGGGGCACTCCCCGGGATCCGCGCCACGATGTTGCGAACCGTTGCCGCCCGGGCACGCGCGCCGAACTGCACGAGACTCGTCGTGGTCTGGATCTCCGCTTCCATCCCGAGTTCGGCCAGTTCCGAGACAAGGAAGTTCCGGACCCGCGCATGTTCCGGCGAGCCCGGTGGATGTGGTCGACGTGCCATTTCGACGAGCGTCGACATCGCGCGCGACGATGAGAACACCGAGTCGGGAGCATTCGCGGGCACCGGTCGCGGCAGGCCCGTGCGGGTGCTCGCGAACGCCGACACCAGAAGCAGCGCAACGAGCGTGACCGGGCCGCGCCACGTCCGCTTCACACCATCGTCACTCGCCGACGCTGCCCCCCTGGCGGCGAGGTGGCCCTCCGGGGAGCCGCCTGACCGCCCTTCCTCCGAGCCCTCATGGCCGACATTACCGCCGAGTGCGCCCGCCTTTGCGCCGGCTTTGGCTCGTGCCCGCGCCTCTTTCTCCTGCTCTTTCTTCACTCGTCGGGCCTCGGCCCTGGCTGCTTTCTCGGCCTTCCTGGCCTCCCTCGCGAGCTGCTTCTCGGTCCGTTTCGCGTCCTTCGGCGACGGTGAAGAGCCCGACGGATCACCCGGCTTCGGCGTGGTCGCGGAGTCACCCAGGAGCTCTGCCAGCTCGGGGTCGCCCGTGTCCGTAGATTCGCCCCCGAACTCCTCCTCGTAGGCTTTTCGGTCTTCGTCGGTGATCCCCAACTCTTCATCGGATGGAAGGTCGGGAAACTCGAAATCACTCATCGTTTGATCCGGCTGTCGGCGTTCAGTCAGCGTGCCAGAGCACGGACGATGTCGTCGATGGCTCGCCTGACCCGTGATGCAGGCATGCCTGATCCGTTCGACAGGATCGAGAAGGCGACCTCCTGACCATCTTCCCGTACGAGATAACCGGACAGGGAGTTCACGTTCGAAATCGTACCCGTCTTCGCGAAGACACGCCCTTCGAGCCCGGCCAGCCGGTTCGCGAGGGTCGAGCCCTCCTCACCGGGTTCAGCCATCGCATCCCGGTACTCTCCAGCCCAGGGCATGCGGTGCATCTCGGTCAGAATCGTCACGATCGCACGCGGAGTGACGAGGTTGTAGAACGAGAGGCCAGAACCGTCCCGAGCCGAAATATCGGATGCCCGAACCCCGACTTCGTTGACGAGAAACGCTTCGACCACGTCGATGCCCTCGGACCACGACCCCTCATCTCCGAACCGCGCCCCGAGCGCACGGACGGTCTGCTCGGTCATCCAGTTCTGACTCGGCTCGAGGATCCCTGCTGCGATCTCCGACACCGGTGGGGACTGCATACGGAACAGCCGCCGACGCATCGAGCAACTGACCTGGTTGTCCTGCCTGCACGTCTCCTCGTCGGGTTCATGACGTGTCCATTCGACCCGCCACCCACCCTCGACCTCGATCCCCACCTCGTGAACAGCCCGGGCCAGGGCGGCGGCCGACTGTCGCACCGGATCGCGCATCGCGATCGACACGGTGTCGACCGTGCCCACCTCGGCTCGACCCTCGAGAACGAGGACGCGTGACTCCGGGAGGTAGTCGGGCCGAACCCGCGTGGAGCTGTCGGCAGGGGACGTCGTAACCTCAGACCTCACGAAGTCGCTCGTCCCCAGCGGGGACCACGCCACGCTCGCTGGGTCACCCACGGAGGGTCCGCCCGATACGATCAACTCGAGCTCACCTTCGTCGACGGCGAAGGCGCCTCCCGTCGACCCGTACCCGTACCGGAGATCCTCGACCTCCCAGGTGGGTCCGACCGTTGCCGAATCCCATGCTGCGACGTCCACCACGAGACTGCCACCCACGTGGCGAATCCCTCGCGCATACAGGCTATCGGCAATAGCACCCAACGCCTCGGACCCAGAGCTCCAGTACCGGTCGGAGAACGTCGGATCACCCGAGCCGACCACGACCACGTCTCCCTCCACGAACGAGCCGACCGTCTCGCCCGAAACCCATACGTCGGTCTCGAATCGATAGTCGGGTCCGAACAGAGACATCGCCGTGGCGGTCACCAGGATCTTCTGATTCGACGCCGGTATGAACTTTCGATGCGCATTGTGCGAGAAGAGCGTGCGACCTGACGAAAGATCGATCGCATAGACGCCCACATGTAGCTGATCGATCGGCTCGGCTTCCAGTACGCCACGAATCGCCGAACCGTCCACTCCCCGTCCTCCGAGCAGGGCGCACCCGGTCAGCACCGAGGTCGTGAGCAGCAAGGCCGCGGCGCGAACAATGGACGGGCCACCGAGCCGCAGGGCCGGGCACGCGTCACCGGACAGCGTACTCACACGTTGTGCGACGGCGCACAGATGGCGCTCGAAGATCGCCAGTAGAGCCAAGTGAACTCCGATCCGGGAGAGGGAGACCGAAGATGTCTACGGGTCGTTGCCGCGCGCCAGCCTGACTGCAGTGCCGTAGCACAGCATCTCAGCCGCGCCACGCATCACCATGGACGTCTGAAAACGCACGGAGACAACGGCATCCGCGTCGAGGAGTTGAGCCTCCTCGATCATGCGATCGACCGCCTGCTCACGCGCCTGCGCGAGCATCTTCGTGTACTCGTAGATCTCACCGCCGGCGAGGTTGCGCATGGCTGCGATGATGTCCTTTCCAGCGTGCTTGCTCCGGATGGAACTGCCCCGTACGAGGCCGAGAACCTCGGATATCTCCGAGCCGGAGACGGTGGGGGTCGTGACGACGATCATCGGTTGACGTTCCTGTAGGGGTCGGTCTGCCAGTCGCGATAGCGATCCCAGATCACCGAAGCCAGCAGCTGCAGCATGCCGATCGCGATCGCGGCGGTGCCCAGCTTCTCCCACGGTGACGCGGTCGACGTAGCGAACAGGTAGGTGCCGTACGTGAGCCAGATCACCAGCCCCACGGTCAGGAAGGCGAAGCCCATCGGCCGATTCAGGCTTCCGTTTACGTCGTCCCAGACGGACCGCTGCACAGGACCAGAACGGAAGGTCAGGCCCTGCACGTCTTCTTTCAGGGCGCGAAACACCGCGAGGTCACGCTGGAGTTCCGTGGACTGCTCCAGAGCGGACTCCACCAGGCGTCTCTGCTCCGGCGTCATCTCTCCATCGAGATAGCGCATGAGCTCGTCCGGACCGATCGCGCCGGCATCGGGGGATGGGTGCTGTTCCATACCTACGGGTACTCCGCATTCATCTCGCTGAGCGCGCCCTTCAGCGCACTCCGAGCATGATAAAGCCGGCTGGCGACGGTGCCCTCCGGAATGTCCAGGATCTGGGCGATTTCTGCGTATCTGAAGCCCTCGAGTTCCTTGAGGACGAGAATTTCGCGATGCTCCGCGCCAATGGACTCAAGGCCCTTCCAGAGCAACTCCTTGGCCGCGGTCCGTTCCTGCACTCGCTCGGGCCCTCGCTCCGCATCGCCCGGCCGCTGCTCGAGACGCTCATCGAGGGCCTCGAAGTTGAACTTCGCCTTTCGGCTCCGGAGCATGTCGCGGCACTGGTTCCGAAGGATCTGGAAGAACCACGGTCCGAAGGGGCGGCGCAGGTCGAAGCGCGGGAGCGTGTCGTACGTCTTGATGAAGGCGAGCTGCAGGGCGTCCTTCGCGTCCTCTGCATTCCCCATCATCGCCACCGCGAGACGCATGCCCGACGGCTCGTAGGCACGAACCAACGGCTCATAGAACCGGGACTGCCCGGCTTTGCACTTCCGTATCAGTTCGATTTCCAACTGGCGTTGCACCCTTACTCCTTCACGAGCTTCATGCTCGTACGAGTGGGTACGGTCTCTGCCGGGAAATTCTTCACCGATGCCCGCACCCGGCGTGGTGAAGGATGTCAGCCATGGAGAATCTCGCGTAGCGCGCCTTCGAGTACCTCGAGATCCGCGTCGGTGTTGAAGTAATGCGGAGACATCCGGAGTGCCCCGTCGACCCCCTTTTCGTCGTAGTCGATGACCGCATCGATCCTGGTCTGGGACGACGTGTTGATGCCGCGACGGCGCAGTTCGTGGACAAGATCGGCTGGACCATGGCCGTCGAAGGAGGCCGTGACCGTGGCACCGAGCTCTTCGCCTCGATCCAGCACCTTCGCTCCGTCGAGGCCCGCAAGCCGCGCCCTCAGGTTGGTTGCCAGACCGCGGGCCCGGTCACGAATCCGGTCGATCCCGACGGTATCGGCATACCGTGCGGCGGCTCCGGTTCCCAGAACCAGCGCCCAGGCGTACTCCCACGTTTCGAAGCGCCGCGCATCGGGCGCGGGCTGATACAGATCGTCCGCGATCCAGTCCGCACCTCGCATGTCGGGGAACAGAGGCTCGAGACCGGCATCGAGGACACGATCGGACACGTAAAGGAATCCGGCTCCGCGCGGGCCGCGCAGATACTTGCGAGACGTGGCCGAGAAGAAGTCACAACCCATGGCCTCGACGTCGACCGGCATCTGACCTGCCGATTGGCAGCCATCGACGAGGTACAGGATATCTCGAGCTCGGCACATCGCTCCAATCGAGTACACGTCCTGCACGAGCCCGGAGTTGGTGGGGATGTGCGTGACAGCCACCAACCTGGGACGGCGACGGTGGATGATTTCCTCCATACCTTGCAGATCGACGCCTCCCTCCGGTGCGTCCGGAGCGCGAACGACCTCCACCCCGAAACGATCAGCCAGGGCCAGGTACTGGATCTGGTTCGACACGTAGTCGTGCCGCGTCGTCGCGAGCACATCCCCGGGCCGGAACGGAACGGAAGACAGCGCAGAAACGAAGGAGGCCGTGGCGTGCTCGGTCATGGCGATGCGATCCGCCGGAGCCCCGACGATCGAGGCCGTGTCCTCATACGCTCGAGCAATCGCCTCCGCCTCGGCATCTTCCGCTTCGTATCCACCGATCTCCGCTTCAAGCCCTATGTAACCGGTAATGGCCTCTATAACCGGATTGGGCATCAATGAAGCGCCCGCATTATTCAGGTGGACGCGATGCGTCAAGCCGGGTGTGTCCTCTCGAAGCGCATGAATCTCCTCATCGGAAAAGGGCTCGACGTTCGAGCCAGCCCGATCAGATAGCGGCGTCATCGCCCACCTGCCCGATTCGAGGTGGAAGCCGGGGCTTGGCCCGAGGCCCCGGTGCACGGGACCGCGAGCACATCGGGGAGCACCACATCCGACGCCAGTGTTGGCCTGACGACGAACGGCGGCGTAAGCCGAATCAGAGCCGTCGCGAAACCCCTCATATCGTCATCCCTTTTTGACCGTGCGTTCTACGGAGGCGAGCACAATACGCGGGCCGGAGGTACGCACCAAGCGAACGCCCCCGCCCGGTGAACCGGACGGGGGCCTGCGCATCTGCCTTTGCCGTCGAACGACAGCCGGCGTCCCTCAGCCGGCGCCCTGCTCGGACACCGCGTTCTCCCGGGCCTGTCGAACCATCTCTCGAACGTCCTCGAGCAGCTGCCGGGCATCGTAGACGATGCCGTCCTTAATCGTGTACGTGATCCCGCCGACACGTTCGACCTCGCCCGTGTCGTCATTCAGCCTCGGCGTGCCTGTGCCGTAGAGCACCTTGAGGTTCGCGAGTGGGTTCTCAGGCACCACGATCATGTCGGCCTTGGCACCGACCTCCAGAACACCGAACTGCAGATCGTTCTCCATGCCCTTCGGCTTGTGCAGCTGGAGCGCACCGTGATAGGTGGCGGCACGAATGACCTCGAGCGGATTGAAGCCTGCCTCTCGGAGAAGCTCCAGCTCACGGATGTAGTCGAAGCCGTAGAGCTTGTAGATGAAGCCCGAGTCAGACCCGGTCGTGACGATACCGCCAGCGTTCTTGTAATCGTTGAGGAACGTCATCCACTTCCGATAGAACTGCTGCCAGTGGTACTCGTCTTCGGTGGTCCAGTAGAACCAGTATGAGCCGTGCGCTTCACGACTGGGCTGGTAGAAGTCCCACTGGCTGGGGAGCGTGTACTCCTCGTGCCACTCCGCCTCGCGCGCGCGCATCACGTCCCGGCTCGCCTCATAGATCGTCATCGTCGGATCGATACCGAAGTCGAGCTCCAGAAAGCGCTCGATGAGATCGTTCCACGTCTCAGAGCCAGGCTCGGCCGACTGACTCCAGAGGCGGCCCACCTGCCCGAAGCGGTGCTGCTCGTTCTGGTAGTTGTAGTCGACCGGAAAGTCCTGGATCGTGCGGTCCTCGAAGAGCGCCTCGAAGAGACCGTAGTAATGGGTCATCATGTCGAGACCCAGCTCGGCTGCGTCGAGCGCGTTCATGCGAGCGACCCCGGTCTGCGCGAGGTGGGCCACGGTGCCCAGGCCGTGCTGGTGCGCCTCGTCAATGAGCGCTTCCATGATCGCCGGTGGATAGGACGTCAGCTTCAGGCCGTCGATTCGCGCACCATCAACGTCGACGTTCGCGGCCCAGCGCACCCACTCCCGAGCCATCTCCGGCGAGGTCACCGGACCCCGATCCCACGCCTCACCCGGTCGGGCATAGACGAACATCCGCGGAGCGACGATGTCGTTCGCCTCGGAAAGCGCCTTCTGCTCGAGCGACCACATCATCGGGCCGAACCCTACACCTCGGGCCGTCGTGATCCCGTTGCCCATCCAGAGCTTGTGCGTGTATTCCGCTTGAGGTGCCTTCCCGGCACCTCCGGTGTGGACGTGCATGTCCACGAGGCCCGGCAGAATGTACATGCCGGAGACATCGATCTCGCGCGTCGCGCCATCCGGACGCCTGCTCTCGTTGATGGCCACACCCGGGTACCCGACGGTCCGGATTTCCACGATCCGATCGTTCTCGACCACGATGTCGACGGGGCCCAGCGGCGGACTCCCCGCACCATCGATGTAGGTGCCGCCACGGAGAATCAGCCGATCGTGCGGACCGTCACCCTCATCGGCCCGACGCGGGTTGGTCTCCTCCATGCCGCCCTGTTGGGCCGCCAAGCCCGTACTCATGACCAGAACCGCGGCGACCGCGCCAAACAGTCGACCCAACGGATGAAGCCTCTTCATGGTTCCTCCAGATACCCATCGTACATGCACCGTCCACCCAGCCGGGTCGGCGCAGAGAGCCGACAAGATCAGCGGGTCCGGCAGATCGCGCTACGGTCCGTCCGCGACGATGCCCGTTCGCGGGGTTCGTTCGGTGCCCCTCGAGCGGTGAAGGCGCGATATTTTCGGTCACTCTGAACCCACACGAGTGCTGCCCGTGATCGACGCTGCCAACGACATCCCGCCCCAGGTACTCGACGACGTCGAGCGCTTACGCGCAGAGTTGAGGCGTCACGCATATCTGTACTACCACGAGGCCCGTCCCGAGATCGGCGACGCCGAGTACGACGACCTCTTTCGTCAGCTCCAGGCCCTGGAGGAGCGGTATCCCGCCCTCGAGTCAGCCGACTCCCCGACCAAGCGCGTCGGTGCGCCACCGCAGGATAAATTCGAAACCGTCGAGCACGTCGCCCCTCTGCTCTCCCTCGACTCGTCGGAGAAGTCGGACGACTTCGTTCGCTTTCATGACCGGGTGTGCCGGGCGCTCGGAGAAGGCGTAATGCCCCGATACATCCTGGAGCCGAAGCTCGACGGGGCATCGATCGAGCTCGTGTACGAGGACGGCGTTCTGGCTCGTGCGGTCACCCGTGGCAACGGCCAACAGGGTGAGGGCGTGACGCAGAACATCCGAACCATTCCCACGGTGCCACTCCGGCTGCGGACCGACACACGACCCGCGCCCTCGCTGCTCGCGCTCCGTGGCGAAGTCATGATGTACATCTCCGACTTTGCCGACTTCAACGCACGACTCGCCGAGGCGGGCGTGGAGCCGTACGCATCGCCCCGGAACTCGGCCGCCGGATCGATCCGCCAGCTGGACTCCCGCGTCACGGCGTCTCGTAAGCTCGACGTGCTCGTATACGACGTACTCGCTGTCGAGGGCGCGTCGTTCGATTCGGACATCGCGGGCGTGGAGGCGATTCGGGAGTGGGGCTTTCGCGTGCCGGAGAGGATCCAGACGGCAGGCACGGTCGAAGAGGTCCTCCAGTACCACGCACGGTACGAGGCGGAGCGCGACGAGCTCGATTACGAGATCGACGGCGTCGTCATCAAGCTGGACGACCTCGCGGCACGGCGCGCGATGGGATCGACATCGCATCACCCGCGCTGGGCGATGGCGCTCAAGTTTGCGCCCCGCCAGGAAGTCACAGTCATCGAAAAGATCGACATTCAGGTCGGGCGCACGGGTGTGCTCACACCCGTGGCCTGGCTTCGTCCGGTGGTGGTCGGTGGCGTGACCGTCTCCCGGGCGTCACTACACAACCGCGAGGAGCTTCGCCGAAAGGACCTTCGAGAAGGCGACACAGTCCGCATCCAGCGAGCCGGTGACGTCATCCCCCAGGTCGTCGAAGTCATCGAGCACCATGACAATCGGGCAGAGCCTTTCGAGATGCCGAGTCGTTGCCCGGTGTGTGACACCGAGGTGTATCAGGATGGGCCGCGCACGGTGTGTCCCAATCGCTTCGGATGCAGCGCTCAGCTAAAGGGTCGCATCATCCACTTCGGGTCGCGCTCCGCGCTCGACATCGAAGGGCTCGGTGAGGAGACCGCCAACCTCATGGTCGACCGAGCGCTGGTGACGCAGCTCGCCGAGCTCTTCGACGTGACACCCGATCAATTGATGGCGCTCGACGGCTTCGGGGAGAAGTCCGCCGTCGCTCTGGTGGAGGCCATCGCGTCGAAGAGGACGCCGGATCTCAACCGGTTCCTGATCGCCCTGGGCATCCCCGAAGTCGGGGTCACAGTCGCGCGGACGCTCGCGGAGCGATTCGGGTCGTTCCATGCCATCCGCTCCGCGACCGCGGAGCAGCTCGTCGAGATCGATGGCATCGGGCCTCGTATGTCGGAAGCGATCACCGGCTTTTTCGCCGACGAGCGAAACGCGGCGGCTGTCGACGCTTTGCTGGCTCGGGGGGTGGAGCCCGCCAAGGTCGAAGTCGCGTCGCTCGACCTTCCCGAGCTGGGCACGGCCGTGTTTACCGGTGCGATCCCCATCCCGCGGGTCGTCGCCGAGACGGCGTGGCGCTCCGTCGGGGGCAGCACCTCTGGCTCCGTGTCGAGGAAGACGGCCTTCGTTGTCGCGGGTGATAAGGCAGGATCCAAGTTGGCCAAGGCCGAGAAGCTCGGGGTCGAGGTCCTCGACTTCGATCAGTTCGTCGCGCGCCTCGAGGTGTACGGTGGCTCCATCGACGGGGGCACCGCATGACGCCGACGGCCAGGCCCGAACGAGGCTGATGGAGAATCTCGACGTCGCCCGGACGCTGACCACCCTCGCGGACCTCCTCGAGATCCAGGGTGCGAGCCCCTTCCGCATCCGCGCATACCGGAACGCCGTCGCGACCATCGACAGCCTCACCCGGACGCTCGAGTCCATGATCGAGAACGGCGAGGATCTCACGGAGCTACCGGGCGTCGGCACAAGCGTCGCAAAGCACGTCACCGAGCTGCTGAAGACGGGTCGTATCACCCGACTCGAGGAAGTTTCGGCGGATGTGCCGATCACCCTAGTGGAGCTCGTACGGCTGGACGGGGTCGGACCAAAGAAGGCAAAGAAGCTCTTCGACGAGCTCGACGTGAGGACCGTCGATGACCTCGCAGCCGCCCTCGATGCGGGTACGGTGCAGCAACTCGACGGTTTCGGTACCAGGAGCGCCGAGAAGATCCGCATCGCTATCGAAGACCATCGCAAGCACACCGGGCGCTTCCAGATCCACGAAGCGGAGCAGCTGATCGCGGGGCTGTTCGAGCATGTTCGGAGTGCACCCGGCGTCGATGAGGCAGTCGTCGCGGGTAGCCTGCGACGACGGAAGGAGACGATCGGCGACGTCGACATTCTGGCCCGGTGCGAAGGAGACGGAACCCCGGTCGTCGAACACTTCGTGTCGTTCCATGGCGTCGCGCGGATTCTGGGTGCCGGCGAGACAAAGGGTTCGGTCCTCCTTCACTCGGGCCTCCAGGTCGACCTGCGCGTCATCCCCGGGCGCTCCTTTGGCGCCGCACTCCAGTATTTCACGGGATCGAAGGAGCACAACGTCGCGGTGCGGACCCGGGCCGTGCGCCAGGGACTCCGCGTGAACGAATGGGGCGTGTTCCGTGTGCCGGACGACGCGGAGGGGCGCGAGCTGGGAAAGGAAGACGGGGAGCGCGTGGCCGGCGATACCGAGGACGACGTCTACGCCGCCCTCGGCATGGCCTGGGTGCCACCCGTCCTCCGTGAGAACCGGGGGGAAGTCGAGGCGGCAGTCTCGGGGGAACTCCCGGAGCTCGTGAGTCTCGACCAGATCAGGGGCGACCTCCAGATGCATTCGACGTGGAGCGACGGCGCGGTGTCCCTCGAGGAGATGGCGCTCGCCTCCCGTGACCTGGGGTACGAGTACATCGCGGTGACCGACCACAGCCAGGCGATGGCGATGGTCCAGGGGCTCACGCCCGAGCGCGCCCGGGAGCAGTGGACCGAGATCGACGAGGTCCGGGCGCGCATCGACGGTATCGAGATTTTCAAGAGCGTCGAGATCGACATCCTGAAGGACGGATCACTCGACATGCCCGACGACATTCTCGAAGGGCTGGACGTGGTCGTCATCTCGGTTCACTCCTTCATGGATATGGACCGATCGACGATGACGGACCGCGTCCTCAAGGCGATGGCGCACCCTACGGTCGACATCCTCGCCCATCCCACGGGCCGGCGAATCAACCGACGGGAGCCCTTCGAAATGGACGTCGAGGCGATCCTCGAAGCCGCGGCCGACCTCGACATCGCGGTCGAGTTGAACGCAAACCCCAACCGCCTCGATCTCAGGGATACCCATGTGTACCGGGCTCGAGAGCTCGGTGTCCCGGTGGTGATCAGCACCGACGCGCACGCTCCGCGAGGCCTGGCTGACATGCGCTTCGGCGTGGACCAGGCGCGCCGAGGGTGGCTCGGGCCGGACGACGTCCTCAACACACGATCCCTGTCAGACTTCCGTGCCTGGTTGAACCGCCGTGCCTGATCTCGCTCTCGATATCGCACTCCTGACGCTCGGCGTCGGCGTGCTGTACTACGGGGCCGAATGGCTCGTGCGCGGATCAGCACGACTCTCCGCCACGCTCGGGGTAAGTCCGATTGTCGTGGGCCTGACGGTCGTGTCGTTCGGCACGTCGGCACCCGAGCTCGTCGTAAGCACGGTCGCGGCATTCGGCGGGAGTCCGAACCTCGCCCTCGGGAATGTCATGGGGTCGAACCTCGCCAACATCGGATTGATCCTCGGGCTCACATCGATCATCCGACCGCTCGAGGTACACGCCCGCGTCGTGTGGCGAGAGGCGCCGATCATGCTTCTCGTTACCGCCTCCGTGATTCCACTCGCATGGGATGGCATGCTGTCCCGCGGTGACGGGATCATTCTTCTGATCGCGCTCGTCTGGTATCTCGTCTTCGTGTTCCAGACCGTGGGAGACGAGGCTCCGGAGATCCTCGGCGAGTACGAGGACTTCATGAAGGCGTCCACGGCCCGGTCGACGACGGTACACCTGCCCGACCTTCTACTTATCGTCGCAGGGTCCGCATCCCTCGTGCTCGGTGGGTACTGCATCGTCGAGGGGGCGGTGGAAGTCGCGTCCGCGTTGGGCATCTCCCAGGTCGTCATCGGCCTCACCGTGGTCGCGGTCGGCACGTCGCTACCCGAACTCGCGACGTCTCTCGTGGCTGCGGTCCGGAACGAGGCCGATATCGCGGTGGGTAACGTGATCGGATCGAACATCTTCAACGTTGCGGCCGTCCTCGGCGTGACGTCCACGCTGAAGCCGATCGCGATCCCTGCAGGACTCATCGAAGGCGAGTTGGTCGCCGTGATGTTCCTGTCCATGCTGCTGCTCCCGGTGCTGCGTAGCGGGTGGCTGATCCGCCGGTGGGAGGGCACCCTGCTCCTGATCGGCTACGTGACCGCGTTCATCTTCCTCCTGTGACGTGAGTATTCGACGGAACGCGGTCCTCGCGGCCATCGACCGATGGGTCAGCGCATCGATCATCGATGCAGAGACCGCAGACCGACTGCGCGCCGCCGAGGAGCAACACGCCGTCTCGGCATCGGCCCGCCTGAGTCAATACGTCCTGGCCATCTCCGGGGCTGCCGTGCTTATGATCGCCGGAGGGGTCTTCCTGGAGTGGGCATGGCCGACTCTGGATGACGTCGGCCGCACGGTGACCCTTGCGCTGATCGGGGTCGTCGTCAGCACGGGGGGGATCGTCCTCGAGGCCCGAGGCCGATGGACCCCGACGTCGTACGCTCTCCAGTTGGCCGGGTTGGGCCTGTTGCTCAGCGCGTACGTGTGGTCGGAACGGGCGTGGCCCGACCTGTCGCTTCCCGCCACGGTGTTCGGAGGGTCAGCCCTTATCGTCCCAGTGGTCCTCGGATGGCGGGCACTCCGGAGTCGGGACGCCTACATGCCGGCCGCTCACTTCGCCGCCGGCCTCGGGTTCCTCGCGGTGTTCTTCGACCGCACGACCGTACTGTCCAGCGACGCGATCATCTGGGTTCTCGACCTCGTGCTGCTGTGCACAATCGCAGGACTCGGTCGCATCCTCGCCTCAGACCCCGGCCGCGAAGAGCATCCCTGGGCGCTCAACACATTCATCGCGGCCATGGGAGCGGGCTTCGTCCTCGTCGCCTACACGGCCTCTGGACCCCTCGATATGGGGGTCGAGGTCTTCCTCGCGCTCGATGCCTGGTGGGCCCTGACGACGGCCCTCACGATCTGGGGGTTGGAGCGAGGTGGCCGACTGGCCGACCGCAGCGGCCTCGGAGTGCTGATCGCCGTCGAGATGCTCGCGTGGATCGGATTGGGGATCACAACCGTGACGGAAACCTTCGACAGAGGCTTCGGTCTCACGACACTGCTCGTCTCGGGCGTCGCAGTAGCCGCCTTCGTCTATGCTGATCGCCGAGGCCTCAACGAGCTCCTTCTGGCAGCGGCCGTCGCGTTCGTAGTCCCGATCTGGATCTGGGCGGTCGAAGCGGCAGGTGCCCTGGGCGGGATCGCAGCGCTGGCCCTGACGGCCACGCTCCTCTTCGTAGCCGCGGGACGCAGGGGGTCGGCCACGACTCCTTGATGGTCTACCTTTCCTCGCCGACACCTTCGAGGAGTGGGTTCATGCTTTCGATCGACCTGACCGGCAAGCGGGCGCTCGTCGCCGGAATCGCGGACGACAAGGGATACGGATGGGCCATCGTGCGGGCGCTCGCCCAGGCCGGTGCATCCGTCTGTGTCGGGACCTGGCCACCGACGATGAGGATCTTCACGAAGAGCCTCGAGCGCGGGAAGCTCGACATGTCGCTCCCCGGGGGAGGCGCGATCGAATTCGAGCGCATCTACCCGCTGGACGCGGTCTTCGACACACCCGACGACGTCCCCGACGACGTCCGACAGGACAAGCGGTATGTGGATCTGCAGGGGTACACGATCCAGGGCGTGGCCGACGCCATGCGCAACGACTTCGGCGACGACTGCCTGGACATCGTCGTACACTCCCTGGCCAACGGACCCGAAGTCCAGAACGCTCTGATCGACACGAGCCGCTCGGGCTACCTCGCGGCTGTCAGTGCGAGCGCATACTCGCTCGTGAGCATGGTCCAGCGCCTGGGGCCACTCATGCGTCCGGGCGGCTCGGTCGTATCGCTTTCGTATCTCGCCGCCGAGCGTGTGATCCCCGGGTACGGCGGCGGAATGAGCTCCGCGAAGGCTGCACTTGAAGGGGATACCCGGACCCTCGCATTCGAAGCGGGCCGGCGCTTCGGGATTCGGGTGAACACCATCAGTGCGGGCCCGCTCGCGAGTCGTGCCGCGAAGGCGATCGGCACCATCCAGAAGATGGTCGAGTACTACGAGCAGAACGCCGCGTTGCCCGAAGCCAACTCGGCAGAGGAAGTCGGCACCGCCGCTGCCTTCCTCTGCTCCCCTCTGGCGTCCGGCATCACCGGCGAAACGCTGCACGTGGACAAGGGCTACCATGCGATGGGGATGCAGGCCGAGACCCAGCTCTCGGAGGACTGAGCCGGCGGGCGCACCTCTGGCGACGGGGGCCGGCCGATGAGTGACGCGCGGACACTGTCCGGGCGCGAGCTCCCGTTGATCCGAAGCCAGCCTCCCGGCCCGGCGTCGGCTGCCCTCGGAGCGCGGCTTCATCGAGTCGAGTCCCGCAACGTCACCTTCGTGGCCGACCACTGGCCGGTGTTCTGGGCTGAGGCCGTCGGCGCCAATGTTCTCGATGTAGACGGGAACGTCTTCGTCGATCTGACCTCCGCCTTCGGCGTAGCACTCCTGGGCCACGCAAGCCCACCGGTCCGCGCCGCGCTGCGCGCCGGAGCCACGCTGATTCACGGGATGGGGGACATCCATCCGCCCGCACCGAAGCTGGAGCTACTCGAGCGGCTGGCCTCGTTCAGCCCGTGGGCGGATGCCAAGGTCATCCTCTCCACCGGAGGATCGGAAGCGGTGGAGGGCGCACTCAAGACGGGTGCGCTTGCGAGTGGTCGACCCGGCGTGCTCGCGTTCGAGGGTGCCTACCACGGCCTGACGGCTGGATCCCTCTCCGCGACACCGCGGTCGCACTTCCGCGCCCCTTTTGAGAACCAGCTCTATGGTGGAGTCGCGTTCGCTCCGTTCCCCGACCCCATGCGCGATCCGACGCCGGATGGGTCGGACGCTCTCGACGCGGTGCGAGCCGCATTGATCGACGGAGCCCCGAACGGCGATCCCATCGGGACGATCATCATCGAGCCGGTGCAGGCGCGCGGTGGTGCCCGAATCCCGCCTGACGGCTTCCTCGCCAAGCTCTCGAAGCTCGCCAGAGCCCATGACACGCTCGTCATCGCGGACGAGATCATGACCGGGATGGGCCGTTGCGGTGCACCGCTCGCGTCTCCTTCTCTCGGGCTCGATCCGGATCTCGTGGTCGTCGGGAAAGCGCTGGGCGGCGGCATGCCGATCTCCGCCTGCATCGCACCCGCCCGCGTCATGGACGCTTGGCCAGCCAGTGACGGTGAGGCGATGCACACCAGTACGTTCCTGGGCCATCCCCTGTCCTGCACCGCCGCCTGTGCCGTACTGGATGTGATTCAGAGTGACGACATACCGGCGCGCGCCCTCGAGCTCGGGAAGACACTGCTCGGAGGTCTCCGCGATCGACTGCACGGGGTGCCCGGGGTCGGAGACGTTCGAGGTCTCGGGCTGCTGCTCGGCATCGAATTCGTGGACGAGGATGGCGGCCCGGCGCATGGCCGGGGCGCGCGAGTCGCAGAGGCCGCATTGCCCGAAGGCCTCATCCTCCTGCCAGGCGGAGACCATGGCCACGTCCTCGAACTGACACCACCGGTCACGCTCACGGAAGCGCAGGTCGAGCATGCGATCGGTACCATCGGGGACGTCGCGGAGAGAACACCTTGAGCGTCCTGCGGGCCAGTCTCGTGGCCCTCGTCGTAGGGGGCCTCCTGCTCACGGTCACACCGCTTCGGGTGGCGGCGCAGGTGCCGGTGCTTCTGGTGCCCGGATGGTTCGACACGGAACGCGACATGGCCGCCCTGAAGATTCGACTGCTCGGTGCAGGCTGGCCGAGTGATCGGGTCGCATCGGTCACCTTCGACGAGCCGACCGGCAGCAGTCGAGATCATGCGCTCGAGATCCTCGATGCCCTCGAGGAGCTACGCACCCGCACAGGCGAGCACGAAATCGATGTCGTCGCGCACTCCATGGGTGGTCTGGCCACACGCTGGTACATCCTGACGCACCCCGACCACGGACTGCGTCGCACCGTGTTTCTGGGGTCCCCCCATCGCGGAACACTCGTGGCCCATCTGGCGTGGGGTGGTGGACGTGGCGAGATGATGCCGGACAGCCCGTTTCTGGATTCCCTCAACACGGCTCAACCCACGCCGTTGGGGGTGGACGCCATCACGATTCGCACGATCGTCGACACCCGAATCGTCCCTGGAGAAAGCGCGACGCTCCCGGGCGTGCCGAATTACGAGCTTTGCTGCCCAACCCATGCAGGCCTACTCCGCGACGATGAGGTGTTTGATCTCGTGCTGGCCTTCCTGGAGGGCATCGAGTGAACTGGCGCGGCGTCCTCTTCGACCTGGACGGCACCCTGGCCGACACGCTGGACCTCATCCTGCAAAGTTTCCGCCATACGATGAGGCAACATCTGGGGACAGAGCCGGCCACCGACGCCTTCCTCGCGTCGATGGGGAAGCCGCTGCCGATTCAGCTCTACGATTACGCCCGCTCCGAGACCGAACGGCTGGCGATGCGCGATACCTACGTCGCGTACCAACGGAGTATCCACGACGAGATGGTGACCTCCTTTCCAGGTGCGGTGTCGACCCTCCGAGCGCTGCGTAAGCAAGGCACCCGCGTGGGCGTCGTGACGAGCAAAGGCCACCGTATCGGGCGACGTACCCTGGAGGTATGTGGCCTGAGCGAGGAGGTCGAGTACGTCGTATTCGGGGACCAGGTCAAACGAGCGAAGCCCCACCCCGAGCCGGTGCTCAAGGCTCTCGAAGCCCTCGATCTCTCGGGCGACCCGGGCTCCGTACTCTTCGTGGGAGACTCACCTCACGACGTCCGCGCAGGGCGGTCGGCGGGTACAAGAACGGCGGCCGTGGGTTGGGCACCCATCGACCGCCGTGTTTTGGAAGCGGAGCAACCGGACTTCTTCGTCCATCAACTGAAGGATGTGCTGGCGGTCAAACCTTCAGCTTCGCCCGGTTGAGGAGGTCTCGGCCACGCTTCCGAAATTGTGGCTTGTTCAGGATTCCGCGTTGATCAGTTCCCGGCGTTCCACGAGGTCGCGAAGTCGATCTGCTCAGCCAGATCGAGGTCCCTTTCGCTGATCCCACCAACCTCTTCCGTGGAAAGCGACAACGTCACGGTACCGCCCCGGACGTCCATGTTCGGGTGATGCTTCTTGCTGTCCGCGATCGTGGCGACCCGGTTCACGAAGACGATGGAGTCCCGGAAGTTCGAGAAGACGAACTCCTTCGTGAGCCGGTTCGCACGTCGTCTCCAACCCTTGCGACTGTCCATCCACCCGCGGACGGATTCCGTATTCAGCTTCGATACCGCTCCCGCTACCTGCATCCCTCAACTCCCTGCAATCGAACTGGTTGGAAGTGACCGTGATCGCCGGTCGACGACCGATTTAGCGCACAACTGTATTGATCAAGACTCATACGTTTCCCAAAACGTTGAGAGGGGTTGAGCCTCTTCCCTGCCTCTTTTAGAATTTTGCCCCTTCAGAAATGGAGGGTTTTGCATGCCCCTATCGTCTAGTGGCCTAGGATATCGCCCTCTCACGGCGAAGACCGGGGTTCGAGTCCCCGTAGGGGTATGAGACCGAGGTCCGGGCACAACGCCCGGGCCTCAGTCGTCTGAAGGGTCGCTTAGCTCAGCTGGTAGAGCGCTACGTTCACATCGTAGATGTCGCAGGTTCGAGTCCTGCAGCGACCACTGCACAACTCCCGTGTCCTGTTGCCAAGCAATCGGGCACGGGTTTTTTATGTCGCACCCGCAGGGAAAGACGTAGAATGGGTGAATCGACTACGTACAGCAGGGACGTTGGACGGTTCACCGGACACAGGCCCGCCGGCTGAGCTGCCACCTCACCGATTCATCGTACCGCCGGAACTCTCTGTCTCTACAGCGATGAACCTCTTCGACATCGGTGTCTCTCCAGGAGATCCCGCCCTGTCGGCCGGGCGGCGACGGCTTTTCAATGCAGTCCTGATCTTCGGCTTTCTGCCGAACATCCCCCTGTTCTTGATCGGCACTCGGGGAATCGGTCCGCCAGCGACATCGGCCGTAGTCCTGATTCACTTCGTTGTACTCGGCGGCTTGCTGTTCGCTCAGCACCGCCGCGTGCCGATCGATACAAGCGTGGCCGTCGGAATCCTCTGGACCCTCTGCTACATCGTCTTCTTCGAGTGGACGATCGGAGGCGGTCGGGGCGGCACTGGACTGGTAGCGTGGGCCCTGGTGATTCTTGGTCATGTGCTGCTCATCGACAGTCGCAACTGGCTCACGCGTCTCGCCCTCGGATCGGCATGGATCACCGCAACGGGGCTCTGGTTCGCCGACAATTATGTCGTCGAGACACCCTTCGCGATTTGGCTGCTGCGAGTCGCCACCTTCTCGGCGTTCCCCTTGATCGTGCTCGTCCTCCTGGTCTGGTATCAGAGGACGAATGCGGGCGTCCTGGCTGAGAGGGTCCGGCAGAGTGTCGAGATCGAGCACCTCCTTCGCGTCGCAGAGCTGGGACAGGTCGCCTCGGGTGTCCGTCATGCGCTGGCCCACCCTCTTCAGGTCGCATCCTTCAACGTGGAAATGGCGAAGGAGCAGATGGCCGGATCACAGGATCCGGAACGAGTCGAACAACACCTTCGATCCGCCTCCGTGGCCATGGCCGAGCTGACATCGGTCGTTCGCCAACTGGACTCGCTCACCGGTACGGACCCGGACGTGACGTCGTCGGACTGCAGTGTTGCAGAATGCCTCGACCACGTTCGAGCGCTGGCGCTTACAAGGGTCGGGTACACGAGCCTCGACGTCGATCGCGATCGAATTCCACCAGATGCTCGCTTGCCCGTGGATCTTCTCGTGGGCACTCGGCTCATGTACACGCTGCTGACCAGCGGAAGCGAGTTCCTGCGTCACCACTCCGACATGAAGCCCAGACTCAGTCTGGCTACGGAGGGGAGGGAGGGTCACACGGTCGTTTCAATGACACTCGGTTCTGGCCGCACCGAGTCCCAGGACAACGGGGAACACCGACCCATCGATGTGGAACGAGACGGACCTCTGAAGTCGTTGGCACAGCTGTCCCGGGAAAAAGGGTGGGCATGCTCTGCGTACGAACGCTTCGAAGCGGCCACTAATCAGCGTTATGCCGTTGCGCCAACCTACGCTGTCGTCAGCGTCGAAGTGACGCCCCTGACGATAATCCAGGGCCCCTAGCGACCGCTGCCGAGTACCGACCCAATGAGCTTCGCGTACTCCATATCGTACGCGATACAGACCACCTCTCGATCACCGATCTGCGTCCACGACCCCTCCGTCGGATACATGGACACGAAGGCGAGTTCGGACTCCTCATACCGCCGACCGATGGCTGATTCGAAGCGGTCGTAGCAGCCCTGTCCCGCCATGGCATCGATCGCCTCGTCCCCGGGAAACGGCCCAGAGGGCAGATCGAACAGCGCAAACACCTCGTTGTCGTGCGGCGTAGAACACGGGAGTCCCGGGACCTCGGTCACCTCGTTCACACCCATGGCGGTATCGTCGAAGCAGTCACCCACCTGAAGCTCGAACGGGTCAGCGGGGTCCGGCGCGAGCTCCGTAGCCTCGGATTCGCCCCGATCGGACATGCAGGCAGCCGCGAACGCCAGGCCCACGGACAACGTGGCACACATGGATCGCCGGAACCCAGACAGACGCGCCGAACGCTCAGGCACGGGCACTCGTCAAGAACGTCGCCAGGCCGATGCCAGCCACGACCGCGATGATCCCGACCACGATGGAACCCGCCGCGTAGCTGGCAGCGCGGGTGATCTCGCCCGCGCGAGCGAGGGTCACGGTCTCGTAGCTGAACGTGCTGAACGTCGTGAAGGACCCAAGGACACCGATCGCGGCGAACTGGCGGAGCTGATCATTGGGCGCGAACGCCTGCAGCCATACCAGGAGAAAGCCCAGCGCGAAGGAGCCCAGCACGTTGACCGTGAACGTTCCCCACGGCATCGACTCCCCCAGGGCGAGACGCATCCAGTCGGACACGTAGTAGCGCGCGAGAGCCCCGATCGCGCCACCAGCTCCCACGACGAGCGGCGTCATGGACGCGCCGCGGACCCGACCGGAGACGACAGAAACGAGTCGATCGCCTCGGCGATCTCCTTGGGCGAGTCCTCCTGGATGTAGTGCTTCGCGTCCAGTCGAAAGATCTGCGAGTGAGTGAAGACCTCCCGGAAGCGCTCCATGAAGCGCCGGGTGAACATCGGGTCGTGCAGCCCCCAGGTGAGCAGAAGCGGCACGTTCGGAAGTACGTCCTGCACATCGCGCTCGAGCTCCGCGAGCCAGGACGTCGCATGCACCAGCTGAATCGGAAATTCCGCGGCGCCAACACGACTCTTCGGTGTGGGCATCGCCTCCCGATAGTGATGCATCACTTCGTCGGGGAGCCGATGCTTCACGCCGAACGGGATGATCTTCTCGACGAAGAAGTTGTGGCTGATGACCTGCGTCTGCATCGGAGCCATCGACATCACGTAGGCAAACGTCTTGCCCTGCCACGAGTCGAGCGGCCAGAACCACGTGTTGCCCATCACCAGGGCTCGCAGCCGGGTGATCTCGTCCACCGCGACCCGGAGTCCGATCGGGCCTCCCCAGTCCTGACCCATGATCGTGAGATTGGACAGGTCGAGGTGGCGAACGAGGTCACGGACCACCTCGGCATGCTCGCCGGGGGTATAGCCGTAGTTCTCAGGGCGCGCCGAGAGGCCGAAGCCAGGGTAGTCGATGGCGATGCACCGGTATTTCTTCCGAAGCCGGATGATGATGCCCCGGTACAGGAAGCTCCACGTGGGATTCCCGTGCAGCAGGAGGATCGGATCGCCCTCGCCCTCGTCGAGGTAGTGAACGGCTCCCGCGCTGCTTTCGAACCACTTCGACTCGAAGGGGAAGAGACGCGGATCGGGCGTGAAGGGAGGTACGTGGGACAAGGCAGGATCTCACGGGCGAAACATTGCCGCCTACGATCGCCCTGCAGCCTGCGTCGGGAAAGACGTGGTACGTCGAACGACGTAGGGCGGCCCGACCGTCCCGATGCCACATTACTGGAGCATCTCGGCAAGTCCTCAACGAAGATCAGTGGGTCATGACCCGTTACGCGAAACTCTCGGCGCTCTGCACGGCAGCGATCGTCGGTCTCGCGCCGCCCGGCCTCTGGGCCCAGCAGGGGGCCCGTACAGGGCTCGAATTCGGCGGCGTTCCCGCGATCAACTTCGACTCGGACGAAGGCTTCGGGTACGGCGTCATCACCGAGTTCTACCAGTACGGCGACGGCTCCCCGCTACCCTACGCGTGGACCGTGCAGCCACGCGTCTTTCTCACGACCGAGGGTCGCCGTGACGTGACGGTCTTCTTCGACGCGCCTGACCTGTTCGGCGGAGCGTGGCGTCTCACAGCGTTCGGCGGCACGGAGAAGCAGATCGCTACGCCGTATTACGGTCTCGGGAACGACTCGCAATATGACGAGAGCCTCGACGCCGACGACGGGCCGGACCCCTACTTCTACCGGTACGGTCGAACACGAGACGGCGTGACGGCCAAGCTCCAGAGGCGGCTGTCGTCCGCCCCGGTTCGCCTCCTCTTCGGCGCCGGCGCACAACAGACGCACATTCTGCCCGTGCCGGAAGGCGAGGGGACGACGGTCTACGCACAACAAGTAGCACCGGAGGCGTCCTCCACCTGGACCAACTTCCTCCAGGCCGGACTCGTCTACGACACCCGCGATCGTGAGACAGGACCGACCCGGGGCGTATGGGCCGAGCTACTCGTTCAACGGTCCGACGACGCACTCGGTGCCGATTACGACTTCACCCGCGTCACGGCGACGGGGCGTCACTACGTGTCGCTCTCCGAGGGTCTCGTCCTGGCCCAACGAATCATCGTCCAGCACGCGAGCTCAGGGATTCCCGAGCACGAACTCTCCTGGATCCAGTCCTCGTTCAAGGACCAGGAGGGCCTGGGCGGCGCCAAGAGTCTTCGGGGCGTGCAACGAAACAGGTACGCCGGTCGCGGAATGGCGCTGTGGAACGCCGAGCTGCGCTGGCGGGCCGCCCGCTTCGACATGCTGGGCAGGAATTTCACGGCGGTCCTCAGCGGCTTCGTCGATCATGGCCGTGTGTGGCGCGACGGTGTGGACCTGAGCGAGATCGCGAGCGATCTGCACCGCGGGTTCGGTGGTGGCCTGCGGGTCGCGATGGGGGAGAACTTCGTCGTGGCCTTCGATGCGGGCACATCAACGGAGACCACCGCGCCGATCTACATCGGCCTCGGATACCTCTACTGACAGGCAGAACGAAGAGGGCCGCCGGGCAGAACCCGACGACCCTCTCCCTGGAGAGCCCGGCTGGGCCACCTCCCCCCTGACTCTGCCCGGGATCAGCCCTCCGTGGACGGACCCTCGTCTTCGGTTTCGACCGCCATCATCGGCGGCTCACCATCATGGTCGATGACGAGCACGACACGCCGGTTCTCCCAGCCTGCCACGCCGGGTCCCCAGCCGTCCGAGACCAGGCGGCGTGTGTCCTCACCGTAGCTCACGGCCTTCACACGATCCTCCGTCATCGCCGTGCTCTCAACGAGGTAGGTCGCGACGGCCTTCGCGCGCTGCTCACCGAGCCAGAGGTTGTAGTTCTCGTCACCGGCAGGATCCGTGAAGCCTTCGACGGTGATCTCAGCGTCCGGGTAGTACTTCTGGGCAACGGATCCGAAGCGGGCGAGAACTTCTTCGTCCTCAGCCTCGACCGTGGCGTCATCGAACCCGAAGTAGACCGGCACATTGAAGCGCAGCTCGTCCTCGAGACGGGCGATCGACACTTCGAAGTCCCGCTCCATCTGCTGGAGATCCTGCTCCAGAGCCGCGAAGCGGCGGTCCATGTCGGCGAAGCGACCGTCCATGTCGGAACGGACTGCGTCGTCGCCCGCAGCCATCTCGTCCTGCATCTCGGCGCGAAGGGCGGCGAGGCTGGCATCCATGTCTTCGGGGCTGACCGTCTTGCACGCCCCGGCCGAGCCAGCGACGGCGAGCGCGGCGAACAGACCGAGCTTCGAGTTGAGTTTGAGCGTGCCCATGATGAGCTCCCTTCGGTTGGTGCGGATGGCGATTCACGGTGGGGGATGCGGGGATCCCCCGGACGAAGGACCTGTGTTGCAGGAAGGGTGCCACAAACGAGGACACGCTCGAATCCCTTACAGTGCAGGGACGTTTAGCCAGCTACTCCAGGTAGGTGTAGCCCTGAAGCCCTTCGTCGAGGAATCGCCGCAGACTCGCGCCCTCGGCCGGGGTGAGTCGGTCGACCTCGATCGCGTCCTCGACATCGAGACGGAGCTGACGCCGCATCTCCTCGGGCTCGAACTGCACGTAGCTGAGTACGTCACGCACCGTCTCTCCCTCAACGACCGTTTCGATCCGCCAGCGACCGTTGGCGCCACGTCGCACGTGTACGGCGTTGGTGTCGCCCAGAAGGTTGTGCAGATCACCCAGCGTCTCCTGGTACGCACCGGTCAGGAAAATCCCGAGGTAGTACGGCTCCTGACCGGCGACATCCGCGCCGGGAGACGGCACGTCGTGGAGTTCGAGCGTCGTCTTGTGCCCACCCTCTCCGGGAAACCGGTCGACACGCCCGTCCGAGTCGCACGTGATATCAGCGAGAATGCCCCGACGCGTCGGCTCCTCATCGAGCCGATGAATGGGCATGATCGGGAAGACCTGGTCGATACCCCATGAGTCCAGGAGCGACTGGAAGACGCTCACATTCACGAAGTACAGGTCCGCAAGCCGGTCGGGCAGGTGGCTGAGCGACTCCGGAAGATCGTCTCCGTACGTTTCGAGGGCAGCGCTGCCTACTGCCCAGAAGAGCTCCTCGCACGCCGCCCGGGTGCGAAGGTCCATGTATCCGAGGTTGAATAGATGAATCGCCTCCGAGAGAGCGTGCTCGGCGTCGGCGTAGACCTCAAGCATCTCGTCCGGTCCTGAGTTCCGACGTTCATACGCTTCGTGTACGTCCAGCAGAGGCTGCGGCGGTTCATCCACCGCAAGCGACCGTTGTACCAGATCCTGGTCTGGCTCCACTCGGAAGCTCCTCGCACCGATCACGTCGGTGATCAGGACACTCGAATGAGCGACCAGTGCACGTCCCGACTCCGTCATGATGGTCGGGTGATCGACACCTGCTTCGTCGCAGACGGTCTTGATCCGATGGACCACGTCCGACGCGTACTGGTCGAGCGTGTAGTTGACCGACGAGTCTGTCGCCGACTGGGATCCGTCGTAGTCGACACCGAGGCCCCCACCGAGATCGAGGATCTCGATGGGCGCACCCGCGCGGACCAGTTCCACGTAGAGATGCGCCAGTTCACTCACGGTGTATTTCACGGCGCGAATGTCGAAGATCTGGGATCCGACGTGGCAATGGAGCATCCGGAAGCCGTCGAGCAGGTCAACCTCCTTCAGGTACTCCACCGCGTGAAGGATCTCCCCGACGGTGAGTCCGAACTTGCCCCGGATTCCAGAGGAGCCCGCCCAGCGGCCTACTCCCGGAGCCGCGAGCTTAGCCCGGATACCAAAGCCGGGCCGTACGTTGTGGGCGAGGGCTGCGTCGCGAATCAGCCGCAACTCGTAGGCCTGTTCTGCCACCGGGAGCATGTTGCGCCCCATCTTCGCAGCGAGCACCACCGTTTCGATGTACTCGGCATCCTTGAAGCCGTTGCACACCAGCGGCATTTCATCGAATCCGCGTGTCAGCGCCAGGCCGGCGATGAGCTCGGGCTTCGAGCCGACTTCCAGCCCGAAACCGAGCTCGGCGCCAAAGTCGCGCACCGCCTCGCAGACGTGGCGCTCCTGATTGACCTTGATCGGGTAGACGCACGAGTAGCCCGCCCGGTAATCCAGGGCGGCAATCGCGTCGTCGAAGGCTCGCCGCAGGTCCTGCATCCGGTGCTGAAGGACGCCGGGTAACCGCACGATAACGGGCGAACCGATCTCACGACTCGCCAGCCCGAGCGCGACATCGTACAGGTCGATTCCCGCCTCGGGTATCGTGTCCGGATACGCCAACAGCGTTCCTCGATCCGAGACTCCGAAGTATCCACCGCCCCAGTTGTCGACGCCGTACAACTCTGCGGCATCGGCCGGAGTCCACTCCGGACGTGCGGACATGCGGATCGCGTCAGCCGAGTCCCGGCTCGCGGAGGTAGCGGTCTGAGGGTTCATCGAGATGTTGGTTCAAGGCGGACGAATATCGTCCTGACCAGCCACACTCGGGAAGGGCTCTCATCAGCATCGCATGAGCGGGAAACGTGCGCTCGAGTTGTCAGCGACCTGCCAGCTGACGACCCATCTCGACGGTCTCGAAGCCGCTCTCGCCCCAGCCCATCACGAATACGCTGAAGCCCTGATCCATCCGCATCTCGATGTCGCTCGCATTCGCAGGATATCCGCACGGAATGTCGAATTCCTTGCACGCCGCGAGAACGGACTGGATCGCGTTTTCCCAACCCTCCTCGTCGAGGACGCGCTGACCGTCTTCACCGACGCTGGAGAAGAGGCGGCGCAGCGTCCCAGCTCCAGGCCACAGGACGCCTACGCCGGGAACCGCGGCAATCTCTCGAACGTTCGCTAAACCCTCATGGCTTTCCACGATGACCCAGCTGATCAGTTCTCCATCCGGATCGAGTGGCCACAGGTCCGCGCGCTCGATGTACTCGGCCTCGCTCACACCCCAATACGACGGCGCGGACCCGACCCCCTCCGGTCGTGTGCCACCATTCGCGGCGTAACGCATCGCCTCGAGCCCCCATCGGGCCTCCTCGGCGCTCTCGACCTCCACGAACATGATGCCACTCACTCCAGCGTCGAGCTGCATCCCCACCTCACGGATCGCCTGCTCCTGGCTCTCGATCTTGTCCATCTTCACGACGAGCGGATTGGACGACGCTCGGGCACCCGCGGAGAGCAAGGCATCACGAAAGTCGATGAACGCCGGCAGTCCCCGCTCCACACCCCCTTCCATACTTCCGTCGAAGACGTAATCGCTCATCCCGTAGGCCAACGTCTCGGCGGCTCGCTCATCCGGGGTCTTGGTCGGCGGAGGTGGTGCACCGGGACGACCCCGCCCCCCGGGACTCGGGGCATACAGACCGAAAAGAGCCTGGTCAGTCTCGTGCAGGGTCACCAGCGGATTTAGGTGCGTCGCCGCCGTCATCTCCGGCGAGGACGACTCCGAAGCCTGGTCGACATCCGATTCGCCACCGCACGCGACCATCAGCGTGCACAGGGCGAGGGGAAGAGCGCTACCGATCCGTCGCGTCATGGTATCCTGCCTTCATCCGGGTGTGGCGAGCGATCGTAGATCTCGACCCCGAAGCCGGCAAGACACGGCGGACGGTCCTCTCGCGCGGCAGCCTCGTGCCCCATGGACGCCGCCACGCCGTCATCACACCGTTGCGAGCTTCCTCGCGTCGACCGGCTCGAAGTGCTGACCCGGGGTCCAGCTCGTCACGTACCCGCACACCGCACTCGCAGCCACCGAATAGGGGGAGCCGAGATAGAGGTTTCCGGGACCGGAGCGGCCGGGGAAATTGCGGTTCTGTGACGAGATCGAAACCTCGTCCGGCGAGCTCGTGACACCCGGACCCGCCGCGATGCACGCCCCGCATCCGGGCTCGATGAACTCCGCACCCATCTTCTCGAAAAGCTCGAGGTAGCCCTGCTCGCGGCAGTACTCACGGACCTCGGTCGACCCGCACTGAATGAAGACCTGTACGTCCGGGTGCACCCGAAGACCCTGCTGATCGGCTTCGGCGAAGACACGGGCGTACATGTCCATGTCTTCCTTCTTTCCGGCCGTGCAGGATCCGGCGTAGGCGATATCGATCCGGATGGGTGCGTCGCCCAGCTCGTCGATGAAGACGCCGTTGCCCGGATCGTTCGGAAGTGCAGCCATCGGACGAATGGTCGACGCGTCGATCTCGATGACCTTCACATACTCGGCATCCGGGTCGGAATACATGCCGGAAATCAGCGACTCGGCGCGCTCGCGGCTCATGCCGCGCTCGTTGACCATGAATTCGACCGACTTCCCGTCCGCCGCGATGATCCCCGTGAAGGCCCCGACCTCGGCGGCCATGTTGGTCATCGTGGCTCGCTCGTCGACGGAGAGCGCCTCCACGGCCGGACCGGCGTATTCGATGATCTGCCCGATCGCCTCGCCGTCCCGGATGTACGGGTGGCGAAGGATTTCGAGCATGTAATCCTTCGCCGTGACATTGGGCGCCGGCTCTCCGCTGATCACCACCTTGAACGACTGTGGGACCTTCACGCGGACGTCCTTCGTGATCCATGAGTTGAAGATCGCCGTCGTACCGACCCCGAACGCCACGGCACCAATCGCCCCGGCATGCGGTGTGTGGGAGTCGGTCCCGATGATGAGCATCCCGGGCTCGGCATACTCCTCGAGGATTTTCGAGTGGCAGATGGCCTGAGAGCCCAGCCGTTGTCCCATCTGCTCACCGTACAGCTTCACGCCCTGCTTCTCAGCGAAGGTACGCTGCTTGACCTCGAGCTCATTGGCGACGTCGAGCAGGCCCTGCTCGATACGCTCCTGGCTCATGACCTTGTCGAGGAACGTGAGGTGGTCCCTGAAGAAGAGGATCGAGTCCTTGTCGACCACCTTCGCATCTGCGCCGACCTTGTCCTCGAAGAAGATCGAGGCCATCGGCGTCACGTATTCATGGCTGAACCGGATGTCGGTGCGGAAGAAGCCCGCATCGCCGGGCCGAACCCAGTTCACGCCCGTCTCGCCGGCCGTGGCATCGGTCACCAGGTGGCTGGCGAAGATCTTCTCTGCCAGCGTCATCGGACGCGTCTTCGCCGGCGCCTCCATCGTCGCAGCCCCGTCGTCGGGAGCCCCGCCCTGCGCGGCGGTCAGGGGGATCGAAACCTTGCCCTGAAGGCGGGCCACGTTGAACTCGAACAGACCGCCGTACTCGATGATCTGTCGAGTGATCTCGTCCTTACCGTCCGTGAAGTCGGAGAGCTGGATCTCCTCCCCAGCCTTGATGCGGTCGATGATACCAAAGTCGTTCGTCGTCAGGACCCCGAGATTCTGACAGTTCTCGTTGTAGATCCGCTCGATGCTCTCCGCGACCACGACCTGGATGCCTGCGTGCAACTCCGCGTACGGGCTCGCCTCGCGGCTGCTCCCCTTCCCTCGCCGCTTCCCGGCAACCGAGCACACGAAGCCACCGTTGCGAACCGCATTGCGTTCGACGGGATACTCCGTCTCACCGGTGGACTGGTTTGTCGTGCGAAGACCCAGGTAGGGGAAGTCACCCAGAGTCTCGTCGTAGAAGAAGCAGATGTAGGCGGGCGTGATCTCGTCCGTAGAGATCTGATCGCGCAGGTTGGCCTTCAGCTCGTCCGTCAGTTCGACGTCCTGACCGTCGTACAGCTGGCCTTTGACCAGCTCGGCGTCGTCGAGTAGGTAGAGGATCCGACCGTCGAACTTCAGCGTGGTCGGACGCTTTTCAATGATGCGGTCGAGGAGGTCCTTGATCATGCGCGTCCCTTACGAGTCTCGGCTGACCCTCTCGACTCCGCACACGTCGGATCGGGAGGGATCTGAAAGGTGCTGGAGCGGGGAGCCGGGGCAAGTGGTTCGGACGACCACCACGGACACCGCCCACGGACAACCGTTCGAGGCGGCCCGACCATCTACATCTAACGTGCACGAGCGCGAACCGGACCGAGGAGAGTTGGGATGAGGATTGGACAGTGGGTCGGCACGGGTACCGCGGTGCTCGCTCTGGGGATGACCGCTGGCCCCGTGCGTGGTCAGACGGCGGTCGAGCTTCCGGCCGAAGACCGAACCCTGAGCGCGGCGTTCGACGAGGTCTACCGTGTCGGATCGTTCGACGGCGACCTGTGGGAGACGTTTGGGGAGATCAGCGGGCTTTCCTTCGATGCGGCGGGGAACCTCTTCATCCTCGATCGACAGGCTTCCCAGATCACGGTCGTGGATACCCGTGGCTCCTTCGTCCGCACCGTGGGCCAGGCCGGGGAGGGCCCCGGCGAATTCCGAATGCCGGTGTCCTTCACGGCGATGCCGGATGGTTCCCTCGTGGTCGCCGATCTGGGACATCGCTCCTACCAGCTCTTCGATGCCGAGGGCGCGTTCCAGCGGATGGTCTCCATGGGCGGTGGAGACATGATCCGTCTGGGTGAGATCGCTCCGCACCCGAGCGGCACGGCGATCGTCTCTGGAGGTGGCGGAATGGCGATCGCGATGCGCACAGGTCCGGGAGGTGGCCCGTCCGTGCCCGCCACGCGACCGATCGACGTCATCACGCTCACCGGCGAGGTAGCCGAGGTCGACCCCATCGCTCAGGCGTGGCAGCCACCGCGAGACGACCGACCGCAACGCCTTGAAGGGGGCGGTGTGCGTCTCCAGATGTCCATGGCGGGCCCGCGCACCTTCGAACCGCAGCTTCTCGTCGGCGTGCTGCCCGATGGCGGGGTCGCATACACCGACTCCAGTACCTACAGGATCAAGGTGATCGGTCCGGACGGTGGCCTGAGCGGGCTCCTGACCCGGAACCATCCACCCCGAGAAGTCACCAGCCGCATGCGGGACGCCGAGAAGGAGCGGCGGCTCACGCAACTGGAAGAGGGTCAGGGGCCCCGCATGAGAATCCTGACCAATAACGGGTCCGGTGGTGCACGTCCGATCAGCGAGGACGCCATGCGCGAAATGATGCGAGGTCAGATCGACCAACTTCAGTTCTACCCGGAGCTACCGGTACTCATGGCCCTGACGTCCAGCTGGACCGGAAAAATCTGGGCTCAGCGACGGGGTGATGCACCGACCGATCCGGGCGCCATCGACGTCATGACGTCCGAAGGACAGTACGCGGGAACGTTCGAGGCGGGCTCGCTGCAGATGCCAGCCGCGTTCGGTCCGGATGGGCTGACGGCCTGGATCGAGCGGGACGACTTCGACGTACCGACGATTGTCGTGAAACGGCTGCCGCAGATCCTGAACTAGCGCCTAAGGCTCGAACATCTCCCGCAGCACCGCGAGCACCGTGGTCAGTGTAGGTGAAGAGACCCTTTTCCCGGCCGTCATCGATAGCACATTGAGCCTGCTCCATATCGAAACAGGGCGATGACGGTTCGCTGACGGCCTCCCTCTAGGGTTCATCCGAATCACGAACACCCAAGAACGAGGGTTCAGATGAGCCAGGCGAGCACCCTGAAGGTCCTGCACTACCCCTACGACGACCTCGACGACCTGACAGGGGGTCGAGCGGCTATGCGGGACGCCGCGAGATGGCCGGGTACAGCGTTGCTGTGGGTGATGGGTGAGAGGGGACACCACGCGCATGCTGAACTCCTGCGTACCCGACCCGGCGGGCTTGCTCTGATCGTCATTCTGCCCCGTCCCGAGCACCTCGAGGCAAACCAGGACCTGATTCCGTTACTCACCCAGTGCCGACCCACGGGCTACCTCCCGAACCACCATGGCCCGGAGGCCTCGGATCTTGCTCAGGTCCTTCGGCGGCCACCTTCGGACCTGGCGGCCGACGTCACGGACTACGTGCGTTGGCGGGGCCTCACCAGAGACCGAGACACCCTTCATCTACTCAGACAGATCATCGACCTCTCGAAGAACGTCCGGACGGTGGACGCTCTCGCCCGCGCGATGTACATGAGCCGTCGGGCTCTGGGTCGCAGACTGACATCGCTGGGACTCCCTGTCCCATCCCACTGGCTGCAGGCCTCGAGGCTACTTCGGCTGACGATCAAGCTGCAGAACTCTGACGCGAGCCTCTTCTCTCTCGCGTGTGCTGCCGGGTATCCCGACGGCTTTTCTGTCAGTAACCAGATGAAGCGTCTCATCGGCACCCGCCCGAGCATTGTCCGTGACCACTTGGGATGGGAGTGGGTCTTCGAAGCATGGTTGAGATCCGAGGCTGAATCGGGAGGTCTGGCACCCAAGACTGCTCGGGAAGTCGCATCAGGCGTCCGTGCCGGGCCACGCTCGCTCGCTACGGTCCGGCGACCTGCTGCCCGACGGCGACGCAAGAAGTTTCCCGAGCGGAAATGAGCCCCTCTCCGATGCGCGTCGACGCCCTTGGCGGGGTCAGAGTCACGAAGGGCGGAGCGCATGTGCGCCTGTCGCCGTTCCAGGCAGCACTGACCACGGTCGTGTTCGCTACCGGAGAGATCTCCAGACCCGCCATTGCTGCACTCCTGTGGCCCGGAGAGTTCGATTCTCGCGCACGGCATCGCTTGCGCCAGCTCATCTCTGAGACTCGACGGCGCGCGGGAGAGGAGCTGTTCCAGACCGATCGGGATTTCGTCAGGCCTTCCTCGACCATCTCATCCGACGTGCAGGAGTTGCAGGCCGCACTGTCCGACGCCCGTCTGGAGCAGGCGGCACGACTCCTGACACGAGGTGAGCTCGCTCCTTCACTCAACGGTCTACCGGATCCATTCGACGACTGGTGTCATGGCATGTGGCACGGATGGAGTCGCTCAATCGAATCCTCCGCGCGATCGGCATGGCCAGTTCATGCGAGTGACGGAGCATGGGAACTCGCGCGCGACGTCGCGGAGGCGATGGTGCTACTGAATCGGTCCGACGCTCAGTGGGCCAGTCGACTCATCGAGGCCCGAGGTCGCAACGGTCAGGTACGTGCGGCCGAGGTCGCTTACGCTGAGTACTGCTCCGGTCTTTCTCGTCGCGAGGAGCCCGACCGCGGGGTCAGGGACATCATTGATATTGTTCGTGCTCTTCCAGGAGCTGAGCCGTCGACAGCTCATCGGTCGCCCCACTTCGTCGGACGACGGGCCGCGATACATGCCCTCACGCCGCTGTTCGAGGACCTGAGAGATAACCGCCCCGGATTTGCCGTCATCACCGGCGAGGCTGGGATCGGAAAGACACGCCTGCTCGATGAACTCAGGAGAACGGCACATCTCGACGGATTTCGATGCCTCCACGCGCGCGGGGTGGAATTCGAGCGGATCATCGCGCTCAACCCTCTGATCGATGCGCTGCAGACGGTTGATCTCGAGGGACATCTGACCGCACTGGGAGAGCCCTGGCGGACCGTCATCGGTGGGCTCCTTCCGCCCGGATCGCTCACAGACCCCGTTGGCGAACTCCCATCCATCCAGGAACGAAACCTGCCTCGACGGCTCTTCGACGCGTTCTCACTCCTTCTGGACAGCATCGCCAACGAAAAGCCGACGGTGCTGTTTCTGGATGACCTGCACTGGGCGGACTCCACGACCGTCTCAACCCTGTTGTTCTTCCAACGTCGCAGTACCGCAACCCCGTTCGGTGTCATCGCATCGATCCGCCCGGAGGCCGTTCGTTCCAATGATCCCTGTCGCCCTCTTCTCGAGGAGGACAACGAGATCGTCTCCCACCGAGCCCACCTCGGTGATCTCACCGAGGTGGAGGCCCGCTCACTGCTCCGTGACGTGATGGGCAACGCTGCCAGCGACCATGATGTGGACGCGGTCCTCGAAACCGCAGGCTTTCACCCGCTCTACCTCCTGGAAATCGCCCGCAGTCGGGCCGAAGCCGCACCACCGGCAGACCAACCCTTCGGATCCGAGCCGATCTTACCTGGTTCCCTCAAAGACATTCTCACCTCAAAGACCAGCGTACTGTCCGAAGCCGCTCGCAGCATGTACGCACTTTTGGCGATTGGGTCGGGACGGATGAGGCTGGGTGATCTATCGGCACTCACGGGCGAATCGGTGGATCAGGTCGTCGAGGTTTCCGAGGAGCTTCGAGAAGCGGGGATCATCGAGGGTGAACGTGACCGAATCTGGATCACGCACGACCTCTTCCGCAGCGCCATCTATCAGGAGCTAAGCGAGGCACGGCGTGCCCTGCTTCATCACCGGATGGCGTTATTCCTGCGTGATCGTGACGATCCCCCCGTAGATGAGCTGGCAACCCATCTGGATCGGGCTGGTGACGCGGAAGGAGCGTCCACATTCGGCTGGCTGGCCGGTGAACGTTGCCTGGCCCGGGGCACGGTCGCCGAAGCCGCCCACTTCTATGAGCTGACCGCCCGTAACGAGGCGGACCCGACGCGAGTAGCCGACGCGACCGCAAGACAGGGAGTCGCGCACCACCTTGGCCGAGACATGGCCCGAGCGGCTCCCGTCCTCGAATTGGCGTCCGTGAAGCTGCGAGCCGTAGGGGACGAGCATCGCGCCCGGCGGCTCGACATCAGAAGGGTGGAGGCCCTGGCCGAGGGAGGTCGTGCCGAATCGGCCGACCTCATCGCGCGCCTGCGAATGATCAAGGAAGAGGCCGAGCACAAGGAGGACTGGGAGGCGGTCGCGTTGGCATTGGACGGGGAGCTAAAGACCAGCCTTCTCACAGAAGACCTTGATCGCGTTCAAGACATCGCAAGCGAGCTAGAATCCCTTAAAGAGCGAGGAACCGACTATGCGCAAGCGGCTCTCAACGGCGCTCTGTCCGTAGCCCTGACACCGATCTCAACTGAACGGGCAGAGCGCGCGGCGCGAGAGGCGCTCAAACACACGCGGCGGGGAGCTTGGAGTCGGTTCGTGGCAATGAACCGGTTGCTCATGGTTCTTCTTCGGCGAGGCCGTCTATTTTCCGGCGACGGGCCAGCTATACTCGCCGAGGCAGAGTCCATGGCGGAGGCCAGTGGGGACCTCCAGCAGAGACATAGCTTCGAGGCCAACCGGGCGCTCGGCTACATGGACGCCGGGCTGTTTGAAGTCGCAGAGGAAGGCTTTGATAAAGCTGCCGAGCTGATCGGAAGCGCAGAGATGACATTCGCTCGAGCCAATCTGGCATGCAACCGCGGCACACTGGAGATCCTTAGAGGTTACCCGGACAGAGCTGCTGCTCACTTCGAGTTAGCAAGAGCGTTCAAGGGCCCAGAAGTTCCGCGCTACGTTTCGGACGCCGTTAACGCCGGCTTGGGAATATGTGCCTTAGAAAAGGGATCGATGTCTGAGGCGCTCCGCAGAGAGTCTGCGCTTCGAAGCGAACCCGCGATCTGGTACTACGACCCGAGCCTCACGATGGAATTTCGGTCCCGGCTGCTGAGCCGAAGGGGCGAAAGCGCTGCAGCCATCGAACTTCTTGAGCAGACTGCGAAGGCAGTCGAAGGTCGATTTGTAGCAGCCTGGCTCAAGCTCATTCTCAGCCAAGCGACTCTGATGGCGAGGGCTGGGCATCCTGAGCTGGCTGCGGTGGCCTCAAAGGGCGCAAGCGTGGCAACGGAATGCCGAATGACGTTGAGAGCCCGCGCCTTTGAAAGACTCTTGACCAAAGCGCGCTAGACGACACTCGCTACTTTGGGTGCGCGACTTGGCGAAACCATCAAGGAAGAGGGAAGCGCTGGAGAGCCGACCTCCATTTGGCGTCGCTCGGCGCGTTCCTTCCGCATCAATTCAGCAAAGTTCGCCAGGATCTCAGAGGACACCAGCGCCTTAACCACCCGATGGTCAAATTGCTTTCCGGCGTGTAGGTCCAGCTGCTCCAGCACCACCGCCAAGGGCAGGGCTTTCCGGTAGGGTCGGTCCGACAGCATGGCGTCGACCGCATCACAGACAACAATGATCTTCGCACCGATCGGGATCTCGTCACCCATGAGCTTGTCGGGGTAACCCTTCCCATCTTCACGTTCATGGTGATGCCGCACCGCCTTCACCACGGCCTCGGGAACGGACGAAAGGTCTCGAAGCAGTTGTTCTCCCCGAGTCACATGCGATTCGATGATCGCCCGTTCCTCGGGTGTTAACGAATCGGGTTTCCGAAGGATGTCCGTGTAGGTGGCCTCGATCTTCCCGATGTCATGAAGGAGCGCCGCTTGCCGAACGTGTTCGACACTCAAGCTGCTCAAGCCGAGCTGCTCGGCGATTTGATGCGCCAACCGTGAGACGCGCAAAGAGTGTCCGGACGTGTAGGGGTCTCGAGTCTCGATCGCCTTCACGAGAGCCGTGAGAAGGTCGGCATTCGAATCCCGTAGCTTCGACGTCGTCAAGTAGGAGTACCGGATGAACAACATCGGAAGGATCACAACGAGGATCCCTCCGGGTCCGAATTGGACGTAGAGATAGGCGATTGCGAGCGCGATCGGAGCGATCAGAAGATCGTTGAGGCTTCCTCCGGAATTGGATCGCACCAGACCCCAAACGCGGCGGAATGGCAGTCCCTGACTGAGGGTGATAGCCATCGCCACGGCAGCGTGGTTTACCGCCAGAAAGACGAAACCGAAGGCGATGAACGGCCCCAGTTGCTCCGTGATTGTCGGGGGGTCCTGAAGACCCAGTCCCTGCAGCGGCACGCCCCCAAGGAGCTTCCAGACCGTGCCCCCGATCACTGTACCGACGATAGCCTGCGACAGATTGAACAGCACTCGGGTGAGTGGCTTGCGCCGAACCAGAAGCTCCCCAAACACCTGCGTAATACAAACGAGGATCACCGCCGCCAGCGGCCCGAAAAGCTGCATGGCGGCGAGCAGCGGAAGGAAGACAATAGAGGAGGTGCTCGCCGCAGCGCCGACGCTCAAGGCGATCGCAACGGCTTCGGACAGAACGCCGATGCCGATGAGCGCGAGCCATCCCAAAACCGCGCCATCGTTCATCAGCGATAGGCTGCTTCCATCGACGTGCAGGATGTATAGCGCCACCGCAGCAGCAAGGTGCATTGCACCGATGTAGACATGGAGACGGCGGTTTGGCATCCGAGAAGTAACCCCCTCGATCTCCCTTACCAGTTCACGAAGCCGTTCGACAGCAGTGAGAAAACTGATCCAAAGAGATCAACAAAAGAGCTGAACATTGCGCTACCTCCTTTATGAGAAAGTCAGCAACCCGAGTGTTTCCGCTGTGGGCGCTGCTTGCGCTTCGCTCAACCGCTCTTCTTCGCTTCGGCAGATCGAGGGGGTCCCTTTTTCTCCTTGATTCGAGGGTGGGGGCTCGTGTCGAGCCTTAGTCCACGTGACCACGGATCCAGCGATCCGTGGCCTGCAGCATGGCGAGGATCGCTGCGCGATCCGTCGATTCATCAGTGACCGCGGTACCCGCGAGCCGGGCAATGTCTCGACCCGACATGGCATGCACTGCGACGAGTACGAATTTCCTGTCAAAGGCGTCCACGACCTTCACGCCATCGAGCGAGAGCGTGACGGACCGGCGTCCTTCCGGGAGGTTCTCCTGGAGAGCCTTTTGCACCGCTCGCATGGTCGCGTTGGCGACTGCTTCGAGCTTGGGGCGCGGCAGGTCGGCAGCACTGGCCTCACCGACGTACCGTTCGCTCTGCCACTCGATCTCCACGCGGTGCTTCACCCTGTTGGAGCGCTCCGTCTCAGCCTGATGACTGTAGAAGAGCAGGCGGCTTTCCCGCGGTGTCGGCTCGGGGTCAGGCACGATCTGAACCGGCAGAACCGGCTCCGCCATCTGTGCCACACTTTCGTTATCGGTCTGCGCAACCGAGATCTTTCGGTGATCCACACTGAGGTCCAGGTGCGCCAACAGCGCCGACTCGACATTGCGAACGGTCTGCTTTGGTCGAACCTCGGACGTCGTCAGGAGGTGGACCTCATCGACCTCGCCCCCGGGGCGGGCAACGACACGCGCCGAGACAACGCCCTGCAGTGAGGTGAGCAGACGCTCGGCCTCCTGAATGGTCCACCTCGCTCTTTCTTCCTGCGCTGTCATGCTACCTCACGGGCTTTTAGGGCCCCGGATGCCAACCACGCGATCTCTTTGATCCTGGGGGGTGCTGCCGGAGGCGCGACGTAATGCGCCCCTTGAGAGTTCGCCCGCGACAGGACACTGAAAGGCTGAAAGACAGCACTCGGCCACGGTCTCGAGCAAACTCTTAGTTCATTTGTTTACGCACGACGATACTTATTAATGCAGCACGCACACTGGTGTCAATGTTCAAGTAACTGCAACGAAAAACGCCCCTCCGACTTCTTCCGAAGGAGCGCATCGACACAACTCTGTTTTTGTAAAAAAACAAGCCGATCAGAAGAGTCGGCGACCATCCAGATCATCGGGAACCGGGACGAAGGCCAGTCCGGCCAGCGTAGGGGCAAAATCGACGGTGTACACGGGCTGGTCGGAGGTGCCGGGTAGCACGCCAGGCCCCATGAAGATCATGGGCACCCAGCGATCGTACCAATACGTAGACTCGTGATTCGTGCCCGTCCGAGAGCCCACGTAGTCATCCTCCCCGTAGCGGAGATCGACCTCCCAGCGGCTCAGCGTGTCCCACGCCCGCCCCGGGTAGTAGGAGTTCCGGTACAGCACCGCGAACGAGTCGGCCGGTTCGCCCCGCGTGTAGCTGTGGTGCGTATAGGCCCTCGTCGCGAGTCCGGCAGCCTCCACAGCCTCGGCCAGCCGCTCCGAGGCCTCGCGAGGTGAGCCTCCGTCCCGAAGCACCTCCGTGACGATCGGCGACAACTGCTGAATTACGGAGTCCCTCAAGATCCGGTCTGCCTGCAGGTTGCCCTCCTCGCGCGCGTACTCGGGCATGGTCACGACGCCATGATCGGCCGACAGGCCCACGACCCAGCGCCCCTCGCCGACCTCCTCGTCGAGCAGCTCGAAGAAGTCGCCGAGAAGTCGATCGACGTTCAGCAGGATGCTCAAGACCTCCTGGCTGAACGGGCCGTGCTGATGCCCCATGCGATCGTTGGTGGAAAGTCCGAGCGCGAGGTAGTCGGTCTCGTCGCGCTGACCCAGATCGAGCTCATCCAGAACGACCTCGGCGAGCGCCATGACCGCATCGTCCGCCATCGGTCGGTCAGCCCCCCACACGTAGTGCTGAGTGATGGTCGTGTCCGGAGCGTTCTCGTCCGCGCTGACGTGCGGGAATGTCGTGTGCACACCGTCGAACTCGTACGCTGCCGAGTCAGCACGAGCGAGATGCCTGAGCTCCTCGGGAACGAGGGACTCCCACATCCGGGCCTCGAAGATCCCCGGCATGACTTCTTCATTGAAGTCTCTCAGCCACCCCGGGTATCCGTCGCGGTAGTATGTCGAGGTGATGAATCGCGCCAACTCGGGGAGGAGCCAATACACGTGCTCGCTGTTCCGGCCGCCCATGGGTACGGCCGCCCGGTCCTTCCTCGAGATCGATACCCGGCGGGCGTCCTCATCCTGCGCATGGAGCCAGTCCGGTAACCCGTCGCGAACCATGTTCCGCGGCGAGCGGCCCTCGAGCACGGCCTCGTCCTCGAAGCCGAGAATCGGGCTGTCGTCGTCCCCTACCGCGTACATGTTCACCCACTGCATGCCACGACGATGTTGCCAACTGTTTGCGATCAAGCCGTGGCGCGCAGGATAGACGCCGGTCGTGAGTGTCGCATGGCCGGGTGCGGTGGAGGTCCGCGCGTGAGCATGGGACGCCTGCGTGAAGCTGAAGCCTTCATCGAGCAGCCGACGGAAGCCTCCCGTGAACGCCTCCGAATAGCGATCGAGAAGGTCTCCCCGAAGCTGGTCGATCGAGATGGATACGATCAGCCTTGGCGGCTCACTCTGCTGCGCGGCGACGAGGGAAGGGACGGTCGAGGCGAAGACCGCGGCGCTGACCATGGCCAGGAGAACCCCGCGTGGTCGGAGATGGGCTGTGTGCATGAGGGTCGAGTTGCTCTTTCGTCAAAGACCGTGCCGACCACCCCATCCTCCACACCACCACCCCATCGGCGGCAGCCACACTCGGTAGCCGCACTGAAGACGGCCGCGTAAACTAAGCCGCGTCAGCGACAGACTGCTACGACCGGGTATGAGATCGTGACACGCCGAGGCTCCTTGGTGTTCCCGAGTTCCACGAACCGCGAGATGGACCGCTGATGCAGGGGCGGGTTCAGGAGGGGTGGGTCGAGGTGATCTCGGGCGTCATGTTCGCCGGAAAGTCCGAGGAGTTGCTGCGACGCGTCCGCCGGGCGCTCATCGCCCGCAAACGCGTGCAGGTCTTCAAGTCGCAGTTGGACGATCGCTATGGCGGGCCGGCTCAGCTCAGCTCCCACGACAGAACCCGTATCTTCGAAGCGAGCCCCATCCAGAATGCGAGCGAGATCCGCTCGCTCGTGAGCCCTGAGACCGACGTGGTGGGTATCGACGAGGCACAGTTTCTAGACGAAGAGATCGTGTCGGTCGTGCAGTGGCTGGCCGACCGGCGAGTGCGCGTGATCGTCGCCGGCACCGATCTCGATTTCAGGGGCCAACCCTTCGGATCGATGGGGGCGCTCATGGCGACCGCGGAGATCGTCGACAAGTTGCACGCGGTATGCGTGAGGTGCGGTAACGCGGCGACGCGAAACCAGCGCTTGATCGACGGCCGGCCCGCCCCTCCGGAAAGTCCGGTGATTCGCATCGGTGGCTCCGAAACGTACGAAGCTCGCTGTCGTGGGTGCCACGAGGTCCCGGAACTCGGGCGACATCAGACCGAACTCGGGATCGAGACGGAGGCTGACGCCTGGGCCGATCGCACTCGCTACTGGTAAGTAATCGTACCGCTGCCCGCCGTCACGCCGGTTCATTGCGGGGAGGCTGCGCAGCACAGGCTGACCCGCCACGACAACGTCTCGAGAGCGAGCCCTCCGGGGGGAACCGAACTGGTTGACACTGTTCTCGCTCAGAACCTTATTTATCCCCCGCGTCACGCGGCACATGCGCGGTCCGATCCGGCGTAGCTCAGTTGGTAGAGCAGCTGACTGTTAATCAGCGGGTCACAGGTTCGAGTCCTGTCGCCGGAGTACAAGCAGCACAAAGACTTACGGGAACGGCTAGCCCTTCTTGGGCTGGTCGTTTTTCGTTGTAGCCCCCTTATAGTCCCCTTGCCTTGGCTGCCTACCGAGATCTTCGCGGGGACGATCAGCGGCGTATTCGCCCGCCAGCACGTCCATTTGAAGCTCGGTCAGTGCCACCAGATCGCAGTAGACAAGGCGGGCCATTCGGTTCTCCGTTCTCGGGTGAACGGGAACGATCGGAGCACCGTCATGGTTCTTCGCCACCCAACCGGTCAAGAACGTCCACGGTCGCCGCACGGAGGCGGCCAAGCTTGGCCTTCGGATCAAGCTTCGATCACCCACTCGATATACCCCAACCGTTGTGCGGCCCTCGCGACATTGCGCAGCGCTGAACGATACGATTCTGCTCGTCCGACGAGATCCTCAGAGCACCTCAGAGCTGCCGGACCGGAGGCGTGCCTGATCAATGAGGCACGGAGGCGCGGGCAAGCCCCGTTTCTGGCATGCTTCCCTTGAACTACGTTGGGCCCGGTGGATAGACAGGAGCCCCACGCCGCGCCGCGGGAGAGCGCATTGGCCATCATAGCAGATCCATCGGGTCGCGTCTTCGAGCCCGTCGCGTACCGGCTTAAGGAGTCAGGAGATGTCGAGTAGGAGGAGGACACACCGGGTCGCGAAGATGCTGCTGATCGCTGCGGCGATCACGTCCCTGTCCGCAGCAGGTGTAGAGGAGGCGAAAGGACAGGTAGCTTCCCCAGCCCGAGACGCCTCACCATTCGGTGCCTTCGCAGGCGCGCTCGTGGGCGGGACCGCAGGAGCGATCGGAGGAATGCTGATCGGGGCCGGTGGCGACTGCGACGAGATCTGCGACGAAATTTTGTGGGGCTTCCTTGTGGGTGAAGCCTTGGGCGCTGGACTCGGGGCCCACGCGTTCAATCGGGGACGGGGCAACCTCGGCCTGACCCTACTGGCCTCGGGAGGGATCGCCGCTGCAGGACTGGCCGTCCAAGCCTCCATGGGAGGAGAGGGCTGGGTTCTCCTCGGCTCTGCGATGGCCCAAGTGGTGGCCGTGACCGTAGTTCAGGTGAAGACGTCACCGTTCGTCTCCATGACGCCGATGGTCCAGCCCTCTGCAGACGGAATCAAAGCAGGCCTCTCCCTCCGCTGGTGACGGCAGTGGGGTGGCGATCGACGTCGACCTGGCCTGACCCCCTGCGATATGGTATCGCATAACATGCGTATGGCTGCAGCGGCGTCACTGCTTCTTCTGCTGACCGCCGGGTGTAGCGGTACGCGCGAAGAAAACGAGCGGATGACGCTATCGGTCTTCGCAGCGTCATCCCTCACGGACGTCATGCCCGACCTCGTGGAGGTGTTCCAGGGCGCACACCCCGACGTCGACGTCGCAGTCACCTTCGCGGGTAGTCAGGTCCTGCGGTTCCAGATCGAACAGGGCGCGTCCGCGGATGTGTTCGCCTCAGCGAACGAAGCTCACATGAGGGCGCTCGAGGATGCTGGCCATGTCTTACGCTCTCGGGCACTCGCTGCGACCGACCTCGTCGTCGTCGTACCGCTGGCCAACGGAGCCGCCATCGAACGCTTCGATCAGCTGGCACAGGCTACACGAATCGTCGTCGGTACTCCCTTCGTGCCGATCGGGGCCTACGCGGATACCGTGCTGAGCAAGGCCTCGGCTGTTCTGGGAGAGGACTTCGCAGCCGACGTACGGGACCGGATCGCCTCAATGGAAAGCAACGTTCGCCTGGTACGAGCCAAAGTGGAGCTCGGAGAAGCGGACGCTGCTCTCGTCTACCGAACTGACGCTATGAACTCCGACCGGGTCGGGCTGGTCCCGATCCCGGACGCGTTCAACGTCCAGGCGCAGTTCTGGGTCGGCGTCACAATGAGCAGTCCGCGGGGGGATGAGGCCGGTCGGTTCCTCGACTTCCTGTCGTCACCACCCGCGAGAGAAATCTTTCGCGCACATGGCTTCAGAAGCGCCGGATCATGACGCATCGAGCCCACCGTTCGCCGATGGTCGGGATGGGAGTCCTGTTCGGCGCTACCCTGGTCGGACTTCTGGTGCTCCCGTTCGCTGCCCTCGCCGTATCGACTCCTCTTACCGATCTGCGGGCAGGTGCAGGACATCCGCTGTTTGCTCCTGCGCTGTGGCTGAGCCTTCGGACGACGCTGACGAGTCTCTCGATTACGGTGGTACTCGGCACACCCCTGGCATGGTGGCTGGCGTCATCACGATCGCGTACAGCCAGGGTGACGGAAGTGCTCATCGATCTGCCGATCGTGATCCCTCCGGCGGTGGTGGGCGTGGCGTTGCTCGAGACGTTCGGGCGACGGGGGCTTGTTGGCCCACTGCTCGAGGCGGTCGGCATCACCGTGCCCTTTACGGGCGGGGCCGTGGTCGTGGCTCAGGTCGTGGTCTCATCGCCGTTCTTTGTGCAGGCAGCCGCCAATGCGTTTCGTAAGGTCGAGCCAGACATGCTGATCGTGGCCCGAACCCTCGGGGCCTCGCCGACTGCCGCATTCGCACGGGTCGCTCTGCCCATCGCGTTGCCGGGCCTCCTCGTGGGCGCATCCCTCGCGTGGGCGCGGGCACTGGGAGAATTCGGTGCCACACTGCTCTTCGCCGGAAACATGCCCGGCCGCACGCAGACGATGCCCCTGGCCATCTTCTCGGCACTGGAAGCGGACGTCCGGCTCGCCATCGTGTTCTCGCTGGTGCTCGCCGCAGTCGGGGTCGTCCTCCTTGTTGCGATCCGCTTTGTGCCTGTGCTGCGCCAATTCCAGGGGCGGGACGCCCTATGACGACGTGGCACGTGTCGGTGGCGACCCGGGTCGGTGGGTTCGAACTCGACCTCGCGATGGACGGCGATACGACGCCCGTCGCGCTGATCGGTCCCAACGGCAGTGGAAAAACCACCGCCTTGCGGGCCATCGCCGGGGCCATCGACGTGGAGAACGCGCACATCCATGTCGGTGACCGCGAGCTGGAGCACACGGAGGCGGGAATCCACGTGCCCATGGAGCACCGTCGCATCGGCTACGTGCCCCAGGGCTACGGGCTCTTTCCCCACCTGACGGTCCAGGAGAATGTCGAGTTCGGGCTCGCGTACGGGCCGTATCACCACTCGTCAACGGACCGGCGGGCCCACGCGAGCAAGTTGCTGTCGGAGCTGGGCTGTGCTTCGCTCTCCGCGCGAAGAATCGATCGGCTTTCGGGTGGAGAGAAGCAGCGAGTGGCACTCGCACGGGCCCTCGTTCTGGACCCGGACCTCCTCTTGATGGACGAGCCCCTCGCAGCGCTCGATGCAACTCGGCGCCGCGCAGTCCGCCGGTTTCTCGCCGACCGACTCGAGGCCTTTGGTCGACCATCCATCCTCGTGACACACGACGTCCGTGACGTAATCGCCCTCGAGGCGACGGTCGTCGCCCTGGACTCGGGACGGGTGATTCAAAGGGGATCCCTCGACGAGCTTCGGCGGTCACCCGCCAACGACTTCATCGCCGAGTTCGTCGGCGCAGCCTGACTGCCCGGTACGACAAGGGGGCCGCGATGTGAATCGCGACCCCCGTTGCAGGGTCCGGTGGCCTGTCGGATCCTGTCAGATCGAACGGCTCAGCCGTCCTGGCGTTTCGCCGTGAAGGGCATGCCCGCACCCATCTCGGGCACGTACGCCTCGCCGGTCATCTCGTCGCCATCGACGTCCGCCTCCATTTCGACGGTGAACCACTGGCCTTCCATGCTCACGTGCATGAGGAAGGACAGGACGCCGTCCTCGTACACGCCATCACTGATCTCGACGTCGTCGACCAACTGCAGCTCCGCCGTTCCCGTCACCTCGGATCCACTTTGCTCGAAGACGAACTCGGATTCCACGGTGCCGACTTCCGGCGAGGACATCGTCATGAGCCAGGTCCCCGCGATACTGTCCTGAGCGGCAGCGGGTAGTGCGGTCAGCACGAGCATCGTCAGGAGCAGGCCTAAGCCTCGGGCGGTGCGTTGCATGGGAGTCACCTCTGAATCGTCTTGAAGGGCGGGGATAGGTCACGGTAGGACAGCGCGCCGGCCGTCACAACTCACCGGCTTCCGAAGTGTGCTACGGCGCCGCGCGCTCCAGGGTCCTTCGTCAGTCGAGTCGCTGTGCGATCCAGACCGTTCGATACAGCGCCGTGGCGACGGTGCCCAGAGCCACCAGAGCGAGGAGCCAGAACAGGAGTGTTCCGGGCGCCCACCCCTGCCAGGCGGTCACGGCGGGATCGAAGATCCCTCCGAAGCCAACCAGCAGCAAACGTTCCGCTCGCTGCATGATACCCACCTTGGCGACGACACCGAGGCTCTCACCTCGAGCGCGAGCGTAACTGACAAGGAGAGAGCCGCCCAGCGCGGTCACCACCACAGCGAGCTGCGCGGCAGACGCCATGTAGAGGACAGCCAGCCCGATGAACGCACCCACTTCGGCGAACCGGTCTAGCGTCGAATCGAGAAACGCGCCCATCTGGTTGGCCAGGCCACGGGCCCGCGCGATGCGACCGTCGAGCACGTCCGCGGCACCCCCGAGAAGTACCAGCCAGCCACCGAGGTTCACGCGCCCTGT
>Ga0181593_10000217_pt1 | contig 47947 bp, 34 predicted proteins | sample 071ome_19_FD_133756 | JGI IMG/M metagenome (GOLD analysis project Ga0181593, IMG submission 133756) | Coastal salt marsh microbial communities from the Groves Creek Marsh, Skidaway Island, Georgia - 071413AT metaG (megahit assembly) | ecosystem: Environmental > Aquatic > Marine > Intertidal... | reverse complement strand
GCGCTCCCGATGGGCGAGCCCCTTGGCGTGGAGGAGGTGGGGGAGGAGGAGCTGGCGGGCGCTCTCCGTGGGGAGCTGCGCGATCGCCTCCTCCGCCGCGTGGAGGTGGGTGAACGCCGCCTCGAGGTCGGGGAGGCGGGTCGCGCAGATGCTCCGCTCGACCGCGATGAGGGAGGGGACGAGGGAGCCCGCCGGCAGGTGTCCGCCGACCTCCGCCTCCCAGCCGTCGAGTCCGCGGAGGCTCCGCTGCCGCCGGGGGTCGGCGAGACCGACGATGGCGGTCGCCTCCCCCCAGCTCGCGCCGTGCTCGGCGACCGCGCTGGCGAAGGGGATCGCCCGGTCCCCGAGGGCGACCGCCCGGAGCGCGGCGAAGGCGGGGGCGCCGCCGCCCGCCTCGAGCCACCGCTCCTCCAGCTGGCGGAGGGTCGGGCTCGTGAGGAGGACCTGCTGGAGCGGCGCGAGGGGGAGGGGATCGACCGCGCTCATGGGGTCACCACCTCTCCGCAGGCTCCCGCCATGATCGGCGCGGAGACCGGGAAGAGGATCGGCGGCGCTCCCGGGCTCGCCAGGTCGGTGAACTCGATCGCGCCGACGAGGGCGCTCTCCTGAACCGCCGTGGTGAGGTTCGTGATCGCCCAGGTCGGGGTCGCCTGCCACGCGGCGACGATCGGTGCGAGCCCCCCGCCTCCGGAGACACCCTCCAGCTCACCGAGGATCGCGAGGAAGAAGTCGAGCTCGAGGCCGGGGGTGAGGGTCTCCCGGGAAGCGCGTCCGAAGGGACGCGGCGCGCCGCTCGAGAGGTACAGGGCGTCGGGGGGGATCGCGCAGGGTCCGCCGATCTGATGGACATAGGCGAAGGTGTGGCGGCAGGTCGTCGTGGGGAGAGGCGCGCCGGGGAGGGCGAGGCCGGGGGTCGCGATGGTGCGCTCCACCTCGCCGAGGTACACGCGCACTCCCCCCGCCTGCACCGCCGGATGGAAGCGGAGCTGCGAGAGGACGAAGGGGGTGCCGGTCGAGCGCCAGCCGGCGGCGAGGCTCTCGAGGGAGACGCGGAGCGCGCCGCAGTCCTCGGCGGTGCGGAGGGAGTAGGGGGGGCCATCCCCCGGCACCTGGCTGTCGCCGGGGAGCGCGCAGCAGAGGAGCGCGACGATCAGCGCGGGGAGCGCCCGGCGGACCGGTCCGGCGGGGGGGACACCGTGGGGAACGCCGCGGGAGGCTCCCGACCGCGGACTTCGTCGACCGGCGGTGCGGAGGACTGTACCGAGGACAATCCGGGGGACTCGGGCCCCCGAGGCGTCGGCGGTGGCGTGCGAGAAGGGAAAGGGCCGTCTGGAAGTCCGCATGGAGCTCACCTCCCGGTTCGGTGGCGATCGTTCCCGAAGAGCGCGGAGGGCTCGAAGGATGGGAAGAGGGAGCCCGCCCGCCCCTCGGAGAGTCGAGGGAGCCGGGTTCGAGGTCAACCATGGACCCCGGCGGGGAGGCGTCGCGTCCGCATCCGGTCCACCCCTGCTCCCGAGGAGGTCGCGGGAGTTTGTCCGATCATCCGCCAATGGAGGCCACAGGGGGCCATCCCGCGGGGGGAGGGTTCCGAAGGTCAGGATCGATCGTAAAATGGGGCTGGGTGAGTTCTGACACCTTCCCGAGCGGCGCGGGCCGGGGGGAGGTGAGGGTCCCGTCTTTCACGAGGCGGAATCCGGGGTGAGAGTGCATCGGATCGAGGCGCCTCGGCGAAGTGTCCTGTACACACGTCGCCGAGGGGACCTCCGATCTGAAGGGCAGATTCCGAGAACCGAACCAACAGCGTGCTCCCTCCTATGGTCATGGCTCGACCGCCGGGAGTGTGCTGGAGAGGGACCCCGATGTCCTTGCGGGAAAGCCGCGCGGCGAACGTTCGCTTCATGCGGACGGCGTGCACCCCACTCGACCTGACTCTCGTTCTCGTCCTCGTGCTCATCGGCGCGAGCTCGACCCCCGTCCGCGCCCAGTGCGATCCGGGGAACGGTCCCGGCGGGCTCGGTCCCGATGTCATCGTCGGTGACCTCCTCACGCCGAACTCCTACGGGCAGGCGGGGGATCACTACGCCTACGCGATCGGCACCACCTCCTGCAACATCGGCACCGAGGTGCTCCTCTGGGAGGCGGCGACCACCGCCCACCCGGTCATCGCCCAGAACATGTACCGCCTGCGGGACGGCCGCTTCGAGCAGGTCGGCATGTCGTGGCTGAAGCACGGGTTCTCCGCTCTCTTCGATGACATTTGCGGCTGCAACTGCGTGAACCCCTTCGACTCCCAGATCCTCGGAGTCGGCTGCTCCGACCCCTACTCCTCCGGGCTGAACGGGAACCAGGCCGGACTCGGGCCGCGCTCCGAGGTGAACGACCCCGCTGCCGGGCTCTTCGGCTTCCCGGTCCAGCTCGACCCGGTGAACCAGGACTTCACCTGGCGCCGCCTCCGCGTCCACATGGACGATGTCGATCCGGCGCAGAATGTGGGAGCCCTCTACTTCGTCGAGGGGCACTACCTCGCGGCGGACGACTCCGCGGCGGGGAACGCGGCGAACAACGCCAGCTACCGCCAGGTCGCGGTGGGCGGGGATCCCGATCGAACCCTCTCCTACCTCGACACCACCCGCCGCCAGCTCTCGGCGATCCACGCCTGGCAGGAGTTCGACCCGAGCGTCGTCCTCACTCAGGTGCTCGATGGCAGCGGGGGGATCCTCATCATCGGCGCGAAGGTCACCGACCTCGGCGGCGGTGAGTTCGAGTACGAGTACGCGGTCCACAACCTGAATTCGACGCGCGCCGTCGGGGGGCTTTCCATCTCTCTTCCCGGCGGTGTGCTCTCCTCCTCCGAGGGGTTCCATGATGTGGACTACCACAGCGGGGAGCCGATCTCGGGGACAGACTGGACGATCACCACCGGCGCCGGAGAGGTGCGGTGGGAGACGGAGTCCCACGCGGCGAACCCGAACGCCAACGCCCTGCGCTTCTCCACCCTCTACAACTACCGCTTCCGGGCGAACGCCACCGCCGACCTCGTGCCGATGACCCTCGAGCTCTTCACGCCGGGGACGCCGAGCACGATCACCGCCATGGTTCCCGGTCCCGCGGAGGTCGTCCCGTTGGTGGTGACCCTGCCGAACGGGCCGACGGCGATCGTCGCCCCCGGGGGGGGCACGACCCTCGATCTCGACATCACCCCGATCCCGGGGGTCTCCGTCCAGCCCGGGACCGCCCTCCTGCACGTCGACACGGGAAGCGGGTTCACGGACCTCCCCCTGACCGCGCTCGGGGGAACCGCCTATCGCGCAACCTTCCCCGCCGCCGCGTGTGGCTCCATCGTCTCCTACTACCTCTCCGCCCAGGCCACGAGCGGGGCCGGGGTGACGGTGCCGGCCGCAGGCGCGAGCGGGCCCTTCGTCGCGGAGAGCGCGTACTCGATCGTCGATGAGGTCGACGACCTCGAGATCGACCTCGGCTGGTTCCCCGGCCCGCCGAACACGGCCACCGCGGGGAACTGGACCTACGGAGATCCGAACGGGACGAACGCCCAGCCCGAGGACGATCACACCATCGGCGCCGGGGTGAACTGCTGGTTCACCGGGCAGGGGACCGTCGGCGGCTTCGACACCGAGGCGGATGTCGATGGGGGCGTCACCACCCTCTACACCAACTTCATCGACACCTCCGCCCTGACCGACCCGACCCTCTCCTACTGGCGCTGGTTCTCGAACGACACCGGCGCGAACCCGAGCGAGGATGTCCTCGTCGTCGAGATCTCGACGAACGGCCTCGACTGGGTCGAGGTGGAGACGGTCGGGCCGAGCGGTCCCGAGGCGTCGGGGCAGTGGTTCGAGCACACCCTCCGCGTCCTCGACTTCGCCGCGCTCTCCCCCGCGACCCAGCTCCGCTTCACGGTGGGGGATCTCGGCGGTGGCTCGGTGGTGGAGGCCGCGATCGACGATGTGCGCCTCCGCGACCTCGAGTGCGGTCCCCAGGACTGCAACGGGAACGGGCTCCCCGATGACCAGGACATCGCCTCCGGGGCGAGCCTCGACTGCGATGGGAACGCCGTCCCCGACGAGTGCGACCTCGCCGCGGGCGGGGACTGCGACGGGGACGGGGCGCTCGACGCCTGCGAGATCGCGAGCGGCGCCGAGCCGGACTGCAACGGCAACGGCCTCCCCGACGCCTGCGACATCGCGGGGGGGACGAGCGCCGACGGGGACGCCAGCGGCATCCCGGACGAGTGCGAGGGGACGCCGTTCATCCGCGGGGACATCAATCAGACCGGCGGAGTCGACATCTCCGACGCCGTGAACGGGCTGGGGATCCTCTTCAGCGGGGGGGCGCCGAGCTCGTGCCCGAAGTCGCTCGACGTGAACGCGGACGGGGCGACGAACATCGCCGACCCGATCTCGCTCCTGACCTACCTCTTCGCCGGGGGACCCCCGCCGGCGGCGCCGTTCCCCCTCTGTGGGCTCGAGCCCGCGACCACCGCGCCGGACTGCGCGACCTTCTCCGCCTGCCCCTGAGTCATCGACCGAGGATTCCCCGGGGGGCGCGCCTCACCCGCGGGTCGCGATGAGGGCATCGAGCTCCTCCCGGAGTCGCGGGATGATCTCGTCGTAGGGGTAGGCCCCGAGGGACTCCTCCCCCCGCTTGAGGTTCACGTAGCTGGGGGCGCACCAGAGCCCGAGGTCGGCATCGTCCGTCTCTCCCGGGCCGTTCACCCGGCACCCCATCACCGCGATCGTGATCGCGTGCTCCGCCGCGTAGCGGGTCATCTCCCGCACCTCCTCCGCCAGCTCGACGAAGGCCTCGTTCTCCACCCGGGAGCAGCTTGGGCAGGAGATGATGTTCAGGCCGCTGCGATCGTAGTGGACCACCGAGCGGGTACGGCCGTGGCGGACATCATCGATGATGCTCCGCGCCGCCTCGAGCTCCTCCCCCTTGCGGGGGTTGGGGACGGTCAGGGAGACGCGGACCGTGTCTCCGATGCCGCGGGAGAGGAGCTGCTCGAAGGCGACCCGGGTCTTGATGACGCCATCCGGAGGGAGTCCGGCCTCGGTGACGCCGAGGTGGAGGGGGACATCGGGGCGCGCCTCCGCGAAGCGGCGGTTCGCCTCGATCACCTTGAGCGGGTCGGAGTCCTTGAGGGAGACCACGTACCGGGTGAAGCCGAGCTCGTCGAGCCAGGCGGCGTGCTCGAGGGCGCTGTCGAGCATGGGGGAGATCGAGTCCCCCTTCTCATAGTCCGCGACCTTGGCGGGGTCGACCGACCCGCAGTTCACTCCGATCCGCATCGCGCAGTCCCCGGCGAGCGCCTGCTCCGCGAGGAAGCGGACCTTCTCCCGCCACGGCTTCTCCCGCTCGTGGTGGTGGAGGTGGCCCGGGTTGTAGCGCAGCTTGGCGACATGCGGGGCGAGGAGCTCCGCGAGGCGGTAGTTCTCCTGGAGGTCGATGCAGAGGTTGGCGGAGGGGACGCGGCGGGCGATCTCGATCGCGGCCTCGGCATCGCTGCGGGCATCCACCGCGATCCGCACGACATCGGCCCCCGCGTCGACCAGCATCGCGAGCTGCTCGGCGGTGGCGTCGATGTCCTTCGTCCGGGTCGCGCACATGCTCTGGACCGCGATGGGATGGCCGGCGCCGACGGTGATCGTGCCGATCCGGACCGCGCGGGTGGGGTTCCGGGGGAGCTGGCGCTCGGCGCCGGGGGCCGGGGAGCTCTCGGGCTCGGAGATCACGGGGGTCCCTCCTCGGGGTCAGGGCGGGGTGGGCAGAACTCGACGGAGTAGACCGGGGCGAAGCTGGTCCCGATCGTCTCCCAGCGCTCTCCCCGGTCCTCGGAGATGTAGACGTTTCCAGAGGTGGTGCCGAAGCACAGGGTGCGGCCGTCCGAGGAGATGTCGAGGGCGTGGCGAAACGCCATGTCGTAGGCATGCTCCTGGGGGAGACCTTCGCGGAGGGCGGTCCAGGTGGCTCCGCCATCCTCGGTGCGGCTCACGCAGAGGGCCCCTTCGCACGCCACCCGCACGCTGTCATCGAGCCCGGGGATTGTCCAGGCGACGGCGGGGTCGTGGGGGTCCGCGGCGATGGCGAAGCCGAAGGTGCTCGGATCGACGGACGGGCACTCGGTCCAGTCGTGGCCCCCGTTCGTCGAGCGAAAGACGCCGTTGTGGTGCTGCATCCAGAGCACATCCGGTGCGGCGGCGCAGCGTCGGATCCGGTGGGGGTCCTGAACGACCGGGTCCTCCCGGAGGTCGTCGGGCATGTACTCCGCGTACTGTCCGCGACCGATGCTCCGCCAGCTCTCTCCGCCGTCCTCCGTCTCCCACACCCCGGCGCAGCTGATGCCGAGGAGGATCCGCGCCGGGTCGCGCGGGTCGACCTCGATGGTGTGGAGCGCGGGCAGGTCGGTTCCCCCCCCGAACCACCGCTCCCGGGTCGGGTCATCCCAGAGGGAGCGGACGAGGCGCCACTCCTCGCCCCCATCGACCGAGTGAAAGAGGGCGCCGGGGACCGTGCCGCACCAGAGACCGTCAGGGTGGCGCGGATCGGAGGCGAGGGCCCAGATCGATGCCACGTTCGCCCCGTCCTCGGGCGCGAACGCGGGAGTGGTGACCTCCCGGTAGCTGCGCCCGCCATCATCGGAGCGGTGGAGCTTCGGTCCGAAGTGTCCATGGGAGAGGCCGACCGTGATCGCGCCGCTGCGGGGGTCGACATCGGTCACGCAGCAGGGGACGCCGAGGAACTCGGGGCCGGTGACCGACCACCCGCCCCCATCGCGGGAGAGGGTGAAGAGACCCTTGCGGGTGGCGAGGAGGAATCGCGGGGACACGGGGCTCCTTCCCGGTCGGTCGGCCCTAGCCGCCGGAGAGTGCCTGGAGGACATGAAGGGTGCTCCCGTCCCCCACCGGATCGGCGAGGGAGGCGCGGTCGGCGACCTGCTCCCCGTCGACGAAGATCACCATGTGCTGGCGGAGGGCGCCGGAGTCCTCGAGGACATAGCTGCGCAGTCGGGGCTGTTCGACGAAGACCGCCTCCAGGACCGCGCGCACGGTGCGGCCTTCCACCGTGACATCCTCCACCGCGAGGTGCCTTCGCAGGTGGGGAGTGAACGCGACGCGGGGCATGGGGAGTCGTCCTGTCCATCCGGATCGCGCGGGGAGCGCGCGGTGGGGGTGCCGAACGGATCCACTCCGTCGGCGGGCGCGAAGCAGAGGAGACGGGGATCCCCTCCGCGCCGTCGCTGTCCTTCCCCGAGGGGGAGATCATCCCTGATCGGGGAGGAGGGGACAAGTTCCTCGGCACCCGACGGAGGAGTTCCGGGGAGTCGGAGGATGCCGAAGTGCGTCCTTGGCATGATGCCCCTGCAATTGTTCCGGGATCGAAGGTCCTCACCCGTCGGAGGGGGCTCTGGAGATCCCTGAGGAGGCCCAGCCGATGTCCGCCCCTTCCGATCCGCTCACCGTGCCCGCTCGGCTCCCCTCCCGTCGCGTCCGTGCGTCGTGGCTCGGCCTCGGGAGCTCCCGACCCGTCGTCGCGGGGTTCGCCCTCGCCGTCGCCCTCGCGGGCTGCGCGGGCGGACCACGGTCCTCTCCCGAGGAGGCCGCCTCCCCGCCTCCGGATGGTTCCTCCCTCGTCCTCTTCCTGCAGCGGGACGGCTCCGAGGACGCCCTCGCGATCGAGGACGCGGTCCTGCCGACCCTCGAGCGCATCGCGGGGGAGTTCGGGGCTCGGCTCGAGGTCATCGATGCCCGGGATGGCGCGCCGCCGGAGGTCGTCGCGACCCCGCTGCTGGTTCACCAGAACCACCTCGGTCGCTCCACCTACGTCGGGCGGTTCACGACGCCGGACCGGATCCGCTCCTTCGTCCGGACCGTCCGTCGGATCCCCCAGAGCGGTGAGCCCCGAGCGCGGGAAGGGGTGGCGGTGAGGCGATCGGGGCGGGCTCGGATCGCCGCTCCGATGAAGATCACCCCGCTCGGCGGACACCCTCTGCGCAGCCATGATGAGGCCTCCTTCGTCGCCGCCGCGAGGGCCGCGATCACCCGTGGTCTCGACGGGTACTCGGAAGCACCGCGGGTGGAGCTGGGGCGCGGAGATCGGTCGGTCTACATCGACGTTCACCCCTACATCTCCGAGGAGGGGACCCTCTACCTCTCCGGGGCGGCGTTCTCGCCGTTTCATTGTCACGAGCCTCGCTGGAGCTTCGGGGGGGAGAGCCTGAGCGGACCGTGGAGCGCGCGGGAGGCACTCTTCGAGGAGGCGGGGCGACGCTTCTCCGAGCAGATCGACTGGATCCTCCGGGAGCGCGGCGGGGAGGATGTCTACCGCCCCCTGGCCACCGCGACGCCGGTGAAGAGCTGGGAGGCGCTCGGTCTGCCCCTTCCCCCCGCTCCCCCCGACGCACCGCCGGCGGTGGGGGTGGGGGCGCTGCCTCGGGCCTGGAGGCTCGACCCGACGAACGATCGGGCGAGCACCCCACCGGTCGCCTTCCGCTTTCCCGCCCCCCTCGACAACTACAGCGGCGGGGCGGAGGAGGTCACCGGCCGCCTGACCCTCGACGACGGAGACCGCCTCTCCGGGGAGTTCCGGGTGGAGACCGCGTCGGTGACGATGGGGGAGCCGGATCTCGACGGCTACATCCATGGAGCGAGCGTGCTGCGGGTGGGGGACCACCCCGAGGCGCGGTTCACGATCATCGAGGGGGCCGCGATCGGGGGGGTGGAGTGGGGTCGAGGAACCCCCATCACCGCCCGCGGTCGGTTCATTCTGCGGGACGAGTCGGTGGAGGTCGGCGCGACCGGGTCCCTCACTCCCGACCTCGACCTCGACGGCGAGCCCCGCCTCCGTCTGGAGGCGACCTTCCGGGTACCGATCGGGAGCGCCTACAACCTGCGCGGGCCGGACGGCCCCGATGCGGCCAGGGACTGGCTCATCTTCAACATTGAAGCGGACTTGCGACCCGCCTCCTCTCCCTGAACCGCCGGGGAGCCCCGGAGGTGCACCGTAGCGGATGCCGGGGCCATATGGTGGAATGGAAGTTCGGGGGAGTCTCCTCCGAGCAGGGATACACGCTCCGTTGAACCCATCCCGCGCGGACCCCGCACGCGGCCCCCTTCGGGGGTGACGCGTGGCGGTGCCGCCCCGGACCTCCTCGCAGAGGCGGCCGGCGGTCGAGGGAGGGGGGCACGGGAGCGTCGGGATGGATCGATGGAGTCCGTGGCGGACTCCCTGCGAACGCGGGCATGCTGCCGGGCCAACGGGCCACTATCGGGCAGCGATGGCTGGTCCGTGTTCGGGCTGTTATTCGAGGAGCAGTCGGATGGGTCTCTCGCGCATGATCGGCCTCTGGGCCCGCGTGGTGCTCTGCCTCCTGGGTGGCGTCGCCTCCCTGGGGGCCCAGTTCCATCCATCGGTCTCCGTGACGGACGGCTCTGCGGCCTGCGCGCCGCCGCGCATCATCCGGATCGCAGGTGAGCATGTCGCCGTGGCGACCAGCTCGGCCGGGACCATCCTCCACGCCAACTCCGCCAGCGGCCTCACCGCCATCCCCCAGGTCGTTCAGCCCCAGGCCCACGGTGGCGCGACCATCGCTCCCTCCGCCGGCTTCCTCCAGTTCCTCGCCTACACCCAGGTCGAGGGCTCGGGGGGACCGAGCGAGCGGGACATCTACCTCGCCAGCAACGCCTCCGGTCAGTTCGTCTCCGCCGGAGCGATCCTCAATGACGACCTCGATGACCGCGACCCCTGGGTCCATGTCGACTCGGCGGGGATCGTCCATGTCGCGTGGGTCTCGATCTCTCCTCTGGGGGAGACCTCGATCCGCTACCGCAGCGGAGCGGGACCGGTCGAGACGATCGCCTCGGGAGACCTCCCGCAGATCGTCGACCTCGGCGCCGGTGAGGTGCTGATCGGCTACATCCGCGACGGAAATCTTCACGGCACTCGCCGGGACTCGGTCGCGCTCCTCCCCGAGCAGCTCCTCGTCGACAGTGCCCAGGACATCACCCAGTTCCGTCTCCACGGGGGGGAGAGCATCCTCCACGTCCTCACCGTCGAGGTGGGGACCCTCGTCCACCGCTGCGGACCGCTCGGCGCGATCGCCGGCCCCTCGGTGGTCCATGTGGGCCCCTCCGTGATCGGCCGCCCGGCCCTCGATGTCGCTCCGGACGGCCTGGCCTCGACCGCGTACTCCGCCGGTGGGCAGCTCTGGTTCTCGCGCCAGACGGCCGGAGTCTTCCCCCCGGGCGCCCCCCTCGACGCCGAGTTCGGGGCGACCGACCCCGACCTCGTCATCGATGGTCTCGGGTACCACCGGATCGCCTATCTCTCCGGGGATCGGGTCTGGTGCACGAACGATGTGCCGCCGCCGGTCGCGGACTTCACGGTGTCCTTCCTCGATGACACGGTGCTCCCGGTGGGGGTCTCCTTCGCGAACGCGAGCAGCGGGCTCTATCAGTCGCAGCTGTGGGAGTTCGGAGATGGCTCGACGAGCACCTCCCTCGCCCCGGGTCATGTCTACCTCGACCCCGGAACCTACTCGATCACCCTGACCGTCACCGGGCCCGGAGGGCAGGACTCCGTCACCCTCTCCGGCGCCTTCACGGCCACCCTCCCGCCGAACGTCCTGGGGATCGCCGACATCGTGGCGTTCGCAGGGCAGCCGGTGAGCCACCCGCTCCTCGCCTCCCATCCGGATCCTCTGCAGGGCTACCAGGTGTCGATCCGCTACGATGACGCGGTCACGCCCTTCTCCGAGGTGAACTTCGACGGGACGCAGGTGGACTCCCTCGCTCCGGAGTTCCTCGTCACGAACCTGAACCCGAACGGGGCGGCGTCGGAGCTGATCATCGCGGTGGTCTTCGACTTCCTCGACCCGTTCGATGGCCGGACCCTCGACCCCGGCGTGGACCAGACGATCGCCAACCTGATCTACACGGTCCCGTTCGGGAACAGCCTCGGGACGGTCGGGCTGATCGAGTTCATCGACGGCCTCGGCTCCCCGCCGATCACGAACCGCTTCGCGTCCTCGAACAACGGCTCGATCACGCCCTACATGCTCCACGGCAGCTGCACCGTCAGCGCGCAGCCGCAGTTCATCTTCATGCGCGGCGATGCGAACTACGACCTCGGCGTGGACATCTCCGATGCGATCTTCCTGCTCTCCTACCTCTTCACCGGAGGGCCCCCGCCCGAGTGCCCCGACTCGGCGGACACGAACGACGACGGCTCCCTCAACATCGGGGACGCGATCTACGGCCTGACCTTCCTCTTCAGCGCGGGGCCGACGATCCCCTACCCCTTCCCGGGGTTCGGCATCGACCCGAGCGAGGACTCCCTCGACCTCTGCAACCCGTCTCCCAACCCCTGAGTCGGTTCCTCCCCGTCACGCGTGCGTCTCCGCCCCCGGCCCCGCCGGGTCCCCCCTTCGTGGTCCGACCCCACCGTTCCCCTCGATGCGTCGTCCCGCTTCGGTGAGAATCCGGGCTTCGCGAGCCCGCGCTCCGAGCGCGGGACCCACACCCCGAGGAGGAGCCCTTCGATGGAGACCCTGCGCAGCCATGTCCACGGCGCCTGGCACGCCGCGACCGATGGATTCGTCCCCCTGCACGACCCTTCGACCGAGGCGGAGATCGCCCGGGCCTCGAGCGTCGGCATCGATTTCGGCGCGGCCCTCGACCATGCCCGCGAGGTGGGGGGGCGCGCGCTCCGCGCGATGACCTTCGCCGAGCGCGGGGAGATGCTCATCGGCCTCTCGAAGGCGATCCACGCCCATCGGGATGAGCTCCTCGAGCTCTCGATGCGGGACTCGGGCGTGACCCGCAAGGACGCCAAGTTCGACATCGACGGCGCGACCGGCACCCTCAGCTACTACGGCTACCTCGGGCGGGAGCTCGGGGACCGGAAGATCCTCTTCGACGGCGAGGGTCTCGCGCTCGGCCGCTCGGCGAAGTTCTGGGGACGCCACGCCTCGGTGCCGCGCCAGGGGGTGGCGGTCCACATCAACGCCTTCAACTTCCCGGCGTGGGGCTTCGCGGAGAAGGCGGCCCAGGCCTGGCTCGCCGGGATGCCGGTGGTGACGAAGCCGGCGACGAGCACCGCGTGGGTCACCGCGCGCTGCGGTGAGATCGTCGTCGAGTCCGGCCTCGCGCCCGAGGGCGCGTTCTCGATGATCGTCGGCTCCACGGGGGACCTCCTCACCCGCCTCGGTCCTCAGGATGTCCTCGCGTTCACCGGCTCCGCCGACACGGGGAACCGCCTGCGGAGCATCCCCGAGCTGATCGAGCGCTCCGTCCCCGTGAACATCGAGGCGGACTCCCTGAACGCGACGGTCCTCGCGCCGTCGGTGGAGGAGGGCTCGGAGACCTGGGGCCTGTTCCTGCGCGATGTCGCGCGGGAGATCACCCAGAAGTCGGGGCAGAAGTGCACCGCGGTCCGCCGGATCTTCGTGCCCCGCGACCGGATCGCGGAGGTGCGCGAGGCGCTCATCGAGCAGCTGGAGGGCGCGGTCGTCGGGAGCCCCTTCGCGGAGGGGGTGACCCTCGGCGCGCTCGCGACCGCCTCCCAGCTCGACGATGCGGTCGAGGGATGCGCCGCGATCGCGGCGGTCGCCCGTCGGGTGCACGGCACCGGCGAGCGGGTCGATGGGGTCGGCGCCGAGCCGGGGCGGGGCTGGTTCTTCGGCCCGACCCTCTTCGAGGCGGAGGACTTCCGGGACGTGCCGATCGTGCACGAGCGGGAGGTCTTCGCGCCGGTCTCGACCCTCCTCCCCTACGACGGTTCGGCTGCGGAGGCGATGGCCGGGGTTGCCCTCGGGGGCGGGACCCTCGTCACCGCGCTCTACAACGACGAGGACGCCTGGTTCCAGGCGGCCCTCGAGTCGGGCGGCTGCTGGAGCGGCCGCTTCTACCTCGGCTCGGAGAAGATGGTCGAGCAGGCCCTCGGCTCCGGTCTCGCGCTGCCGCAGTCCCTCCACGGCGGCCCGGGTCGGGCCGGCGGGGGGGCGGAGCTCGGCGGCGAGCGCGGGCTCTCCCTCTACATGCAGCGGATTGCCCTGCAGGGCTACCGCAAGGTGGTCGACGAGCTGCAGTAGGCGGAAGGAGCCGCGAACGACGGCCGGGTCCTGCGAGGCGAGCCGGCGCAGGGCGGGGCGACCGGCGCCTTCCTCGTCGGCTGTGCGGGATCCGCCCGGGCGCTCTCTGTGGGGCTGTGTCTTCCCCGGGCTGGACCTTCTCAGGAAGAGAGGCCCCTTAGGGGCAGGGGGGCGGGTTCGCGCAGGGGAGCGCGGCCCCCCCGGGGTCCGGTCCGCACCCCGGGAACGGGGGAGGGGGAGCGGCGCCTCCTGCGAACTGCCAGCCGAGGAGGGCGATCGCGTCCGCGATCGCCCCGACCACTCCGTCTCCATTGGTGTCCGCCGCGGCCTCGCACGGGGGCGGGTCCCCTCCCTGGAATCCCCAGGAGAGCAGGTGGATCGCATCCGCCAGCGGCTCGAGGACGCCGTTCCCGTTCCCATCTCCGCGCAGGAACGGCGCGCCCCCCTGGGAGAGCTCGTTGCGGTAGAGGTCGAGGGCCGGCCCCGGTCCGAAGCTGGGGAGCGCGAGGTCGGGGCGGCCGTCGAGGTCGATCCGGAGCAGCGCAGGGGCGCCGAGCGTCGCCAGCGCCACCGGGGCGACGAGCGGGTCCTCGAAGGTCCCGTCCCCGAAGCCCCGGCGCACATCGACCCAGTTCACCGCCGGAATGAGGTCTCCGCCGTCGGTGGTGACGAGGTCGAGATTCCCGTCGAGATCCAGGTCGGCGAGGAGGGCGTCGTGGGGGCCGCAGACCCCGGTGATCGGGGGCTGGGGGAGATACCCCGCGCCGACGGCGAGGTGGGGGATCGCGGCGCTTCCGCAGAAGGTCGTCGGGGACTCGGCGAGCACGATGAGGTCGATGACGCCGCTCCCATCCAGGTCGCCCGCCGCGAGGCCGCGGCAGGGTCCGGAGAGGGGGATCGGGAGGACGGGGCCGAGGGCGCCGCCTCCGGCACCGCGCAGGACCGCGAGTTCCGGCCCCAGGTCGTCCCCCACCACGAGATCGAGGAAGCCGTCCCCTTCGAGGTCGAGGGCGAGCAGGTGAGCGGGGCGGACCCCGAACCCGACGGCGAGGGGCGGAGCCGGGAAGGCGCCCGCTCCGTCCCCGGCGCGGATCAGCACCTCCCCCCCGGGGGCCGCCGCGGTGTGGATCAGGTCGAGGAGGCCGTCCCCATCCCAGTCTTCGAGAGCGACCGCCGCGATCGGCGCACCGGTCGGGAAGACCGGTCCCGGCATCAGTCCCGCGGGTGCGCCGAGGTGCACTTGCACGATCCCCGCGGGATCGACGACCGCGAGGTCGGGGAGCGCATCGCCGTTCAGGTCTCCGATGGCGATGTCCCGAACCTCTCCGGGGAGGACGAGGACTCCGGGGAGCAGACCGCCGAGCCCATCGGGGGAGAAGCGGAGCACCCCGGCAGCGGTGGCGACGATGAGGTCCGGGCTCCCGTCTCCGTCGAGGTCCGCGGTCTCGAGGAAGCGCGGCTCGGCCGGGAGCCCCGTGCTCAGGAGGGGGAGGAAGGGGGGCGCGCCCGGGGCCTGGGAGTGGAGAGGCAGGGCTCCGAGGAGCGCGCCCGCCGCGGAGAGCGCGCCGATGGTGAAGCGCAGGAGCTGTCGGGATCGTGGGGCGCGGGCCATCGGCCTCCTCCGGGTCTCTCCGCCGCGCCTCTCCGCGCCGTTTCTTCGTGCCGTGTCTTCGCGGGGAGGGCGCAGCGGGCTCGCATCGTAGCAGGTGCACCCGAGGAGGGCAGCCGGGCGGGATGAGGCGCGGGCCCGCCGGGAAGCCATGCTTCCCGGCGGGCCCGCTCTCCATCCCGCACAGAGACGCGGCTCAGCGCCAGCGGATCAGCATCGAGTTCGGATCGAACTCGAGGTGGATCCCGGAGCTCCGCGGCTCCCCGTGCGTCTTCAGGAACTTGAGGTTCACATGATCCGCCTCCGGCTCGAGGGCGAGGAGGACCTCGATGTCATCGATGCACCGAAGGATCGTGAGCGGGATCCCCCGCTCATCGCAGGCGGCACCGTGATGCGTGTGGGCGCTCACCCAGATCTCGCAGTTCCACCTCATGGCGAGCTGCTTGAGGCCCGCCATCGTCTCCGGATCGACCTGATCGAAGTCGGGCCAGCCGGAGAGCTCGATCATGGCGGGCGCGAAGTCCGCGTGCTCCGTGAGGAAGGCCACGGTGTGATCGAGCTTCTCGAGGGTGAAGCCGCGCGGATCGGGGAAGCTGTAGATCTGCTTGTGGCGCTCGACGATCGTCGCCGGCGAGGGGAGCCTCGGGTCGAGGCTCATGCTCCCGAGGATCTCGTGCAGGACCTCATCGTGGAACGCGCGGGTGTCGGAGACCGACTTGCCGACGCTGACATGGAGGGCGTTCTTCCCGTCCATGGCGTGGTCGATCGCGATCGAGGTGAGGACGGCGACCTTGCCGAGCCCGTGCTGCGCCATCACCACGCCCACATTGCCCAGACCGAGGCCCCCCTGGAGGACCTTGTCCAGAACACGGAGCGGACGATTCCCGTCGACGAGATTCAAGCGAGCCTCCCTCTCCCGGTCTACTTGCTCTTCTCTTCGAGCTCCTTCTTGTACGCCTCGATGAGCTCCTCCTGGACCTCCCGCGGGGCGGGGGCGTAGCGCTGGAACTCCATCGTGAACTCCGCCTTCCCCTGGGTGGCGGAGCGGAGCGCCGTCGCGTAGCCGAACATCTCCGCGAGGGGCACCTCGGACTCGATCCGGACGAAGCCGTCCTGATCCATGGTGCCGACGAGGATCCCCCGGCGCTGGAGCAGCGTCCCGACCATGTCTCCCTGGAACTCGCTCGGTCCCTCGAGCACGACGTTCATGACCGGCTCGAGCACCTGGGGCTTGCCCTTGGGGTAGTACTCGCGGAAGCAGCCGCGCGCGGTGGTCTGGAACGCCATGTCGCTCGAGTCGACGGCGTGCGCGGCTCCGTCCTGCAGGACGACGGTCATGCCATCCACGGGCGCACCGATCAGGGTCCCGGCCTCGAGGCAGCTGCGGAAGCCCTTCTCGACCGAGGGGATGTACTCCTTCGGGACGTTTCCGCCGGTGACCTTGTTCACGTACTCGAACTGGCCGTCGTCGTTGGGCATGAGGATCCCGATGATCCGGCCGTACTGACCCGAACCCCCGGTCTGCTTCTTGTGGGTGAAGTCGAACGGCGTCTCGGCGGTGATCCGCTCGCGGTACGCGACCCTCGGAGCCCCGACCTCGACCTCGGCCTTGAACTCCCGCTTCATCCGCTCGACGTAGACATCGAGGTGAAGCTCGCCCATTCCGGAGATGATCGTCTGCCCCGTCTTGTCGTCGAACGCGACCCGGAAGGTCGGGTCCTCCTTCGAGAAGCGCTGGAGCGCCTTCGACATGTTGTCGGTGGCCTTGCGGTCGGTGGGGGTGACCGCGAGGTGGATCACCGGCTCCGGCACGTGCATCGAGCTGAGGACGAAGTCCGTGTCCTCGCCGCGGAAGGTGTCTCCGGAGGCGCAGTCGATCCCGAAGAGGGCGACGATGTCTCCCGCCGGGGCCTCGTCGATGTCCTCCATCTTGTCCGCGTGCATCCGCACGAGTCGGCCGAGCTTCACCTTCCGCCCGGTGCGCGCGTTGTAGACCGTCTCGCCCTTCTTGAGGCAGCCCTGGTAGACGCGCACGTAGGTGAGCTGTCCGTAGGGGCCGTCCTCGAGCTTGAAGGCGTAGGCGAGGGTGGGGTCCTCGTTCTTGTGGGTGACGGGGACCTTCTCCTCCTCGTTCTTCGGGTTGATCGCGAGGTTCTCGACATCCGTGGGGCAGGGAAGGTAGCTGGAGACCGCGTCGAGGAGGGGCTGGACCCCCTTGTTCTTGTAGGCGGAGCCGAGGAAGACCGGCACGAGCTCCAGGGCGAGCACCCCCTTGCGGGTCGCCTCGTGGATCAGCTCGACCGGGACCTTGCTCGGGTCCTCGAGGACGAGCTCCATCAGCTCGTCGCTGAAGTTGCTCAGCTCCTCCAGCATCACCTCGCGGCGCATCTCGGCCTCTTCCTTGAGCTCGGCCGGGATCTCACCGATCTGGATCTTCTCCCCGTTGTCCCCCTCGAAGACCATCGCCTTCATCTCGATGAGGTCGACGACCCCCTTGAGGTCGTTCTCGAGCCCGATCGGGATCTGGAACATGACCGCGTTCAGCTTCAGCTTTTCGCGGAGCTGATCGGTGACCTTCGCCGGGTTCGCCCCGGTCCGGTCGAGCTTGTTGATGAACGCGAGGCGGGGGACGTTGTAGCGGCGCATCTGCCGGTCGACGGTGATCGACTGGCTCTGGACGCCGGCCACGCCGCAGAGGACGAGGATCGCCCCATCGAGCACCCGGAGGGAGCGCTCCACCTCGATGGTGAAGTCGACGTGACCGGGGGTGTCGATGATGTTGACCGTGTTGTCACCCCAGGTGACGTGGGTCGCCGCGGACTGGATGGTGATGCCGCGCTCGCGCTCCAGCTCCATCGAGTCCATGGTGGCGCCGACGCCGTCCTTGCCCCGGACCTCGTGGATCGCGTGGATCCGGTCGGTGTAGAAGAGAATGCGCTCGGTCAGCGTGGTCTTGCCCGAATCGATGTGGGCGCTGATTCCGATGTTCCGCATCTTGGTCAGATCGCTGGCCATCGTCGTGTCTCCTCGCCGGGGCTTCTCCCCGGTCCACGGGTTTCTCGTTCTTCGCCGTGCGCCCTTCTCCGGCGTCGAGCCTCCTCCACCGGGAGGGGCGCGACGTGCGGGCCGGAGCGCGGCCGGAATGCCCGCTCGCCTCTCCTCGTGGACGGCGGATCCGATCGGAATCGGACCCGAGAACGCCCGAAGGGCAAACGGGGCAAGAGTCTATCATTCTTCGGTTTAGGGGCGAGGGAATCGTAGTCGTTTCTGGAGGTTCCCCGGGGCCCGGGCGGGACCTCGCCGGCGGCCGGGACCGCCGTTCTGCGCTGGAGGCGAAGGGGGGGCGGATCCGCGCGCGAACCCGGGGCTCGACCTCGCGGGTTCAACTCTCTGAGGAGGGCTCCTCCGGGCGATAGGGGATCGCCTCCTCCCCCGGGTTGCAGATCTGCACTCCGGGGCCGACGGGCCGATAACGAAGCTCCTCCACCGGGCGCCCGCCGATGAGGTGCTCCGAGATGATCCGCTCGGCGTCCTCGGGCCGCACCGCCGCGTACCAGGTCTCGCCGGGGTGGACCACGATCATCGGTCCGTGGCCGCACTGCGCGAGGCAGCCGGCCTGATTGATGCGAACCCGGCCGGTGAGTCCCAGCTCCTTCACCCGGGCCCGGAGGGCGCCGATCACATCGCGGGCGCCCTGCTTCGGGCAGGCGCGACCGGAGATGCAGACGAAGGCGTGGTGCTCGAACTGGGGGGGACGCTCGGGAGACATCGGTCTCACTCTCCGCCGAGGGCCCGCTGGAGCACCCGACGGATGAGGCCCTCATCCCAGGACATCGGGTCGATGAGGAGCCAGTGGAGCCGCCCCTCCGCGTCGGTGAGGTAGAGGGTCACGTTCGCGGCCTCGAGGCCATGCTCGCGATGGACATCCAGGTCCTCGACATCGATGGCGACCGACCAGTCCTCGATGCCATGGGCCTCGATCGCCCCGCGCATGGCGGCGACCTCCTGATCGGCGATATCGCCCCGCCGCAGGGCGAAGCTGATCCAGTCGATGTGGAGCTTCTCCCCGTACTCCTGCCCGAGCGACCGGAGGAGCTCGAACATCCCCTGCTGGCGCCCGAGGGCGCGGGAAGCGCTCGCGAAGATGCGCACCCGCGCCGGCTTCTCCCGGGCGGCGTCGGTGGGGGGCTGGACCCAGTCCACCTTCCCCTCCAGGTCCGGCAGCGGCCTCCCCTGCAGGAGGCTGATGCGACGGTCGTAGGGGTCCGCCTGGAAGTCCAGGTAGGTGACGAGGTCCATCGGGAGGGTCTCCCCGTCCATCTGACGCTCCCGATGGTGATCCGCGAAGGCGCGGATCGCCTCGAGGGCCCGCTCCGGCTCCCCCAGGGAGTAGAGGAAGAAGCCCTCATAGAAGCGCGCGCGGGCGGCGTACCGCTCGTAGTCGATCCGATACTCCTCGGGAACGACGAACGCGCCCGCGGCGACCATCGCCTCGCCGGCGGCCCCCGCCCGGATCCGGGGGAGGAGCTGCGCCCACGCGGAGAGGGCCTGCTCGAGCTTGCCCTGATGGCGGAGCACCTTGTGGTAGTACCAGAAGTAGTGGGGCCAGAGCTTCGAGCGGGGGAACCGGACGATCCCCTCGAGGGCCACCGCCTCCCCTCGCGGGTAGTCCCCCGCGAGGATGAACGTCTCCCCCAGCTTGATGTAGGTCTCGTCGAGCTCCGGTCGGGTGGGGTCCGCCTGAATCGAGAGTGTGAGCGCCTCGGCTGCCTCGATGTGCCGCTGGGCCCGGAGCATCACCTCCCCGTAGGTCTCGAGGAGCGCCGCCCGCAGCGGCCCGGTCTCGGGCGCGAGGTCGAGCCCCTCCTGGATCACGCCGAGGGTGCGATTCCGGTGGGCGGTCAAGATCGCCTCGATCTCAATCGGCTGCAGTTGCGCGCCCCACTCCACCTGGTTCTGATGGTCCGCGAGGGCGACGACCCGGTCCTGATTGAGGAAGAGGAGGCGGGCGAGGATCCGCAGGACTTCTGCCCGGACCGGGCTCTCCCCGTGATCGCCGAGCCACGCCTCGGCGGCGACCTCGCCGCTATCGAGCTCGCGGAAGACCCGTGGGAGGTCCGAGGTGCGCACCTTCCGGACATCGCCGATCTCGTCGACGCGCTCCTGCAGCCAGGCGAGGAAGCCGGCATCGTCCAGCCCCGTCGGGACGGCGATGGGGTCGGGGGTGAGGGGGATCGGCTGGGCGGGGGCGCTCCGCGGCGCGAGGAGCGCGGCGAAGAGGAGCACGGCGGTCGTCAGGGCGCGGAAGAGGGGTGTGCCGGACATCGGGAGGCCTCTTTTCGGGACGGAGCAGCTCGGGGGAGGGGAGATGCCCTCCCTTCGGGAGTATCGGAGATGGTCCCTCGGTAAGGACAGTGAACCTGACGGATTCCCCCTCGGTCACCGCTCTCGCGGATTCCCGGGACTCGAGCCGCAGATCCGGCCCCCTCTCGACCGAAGAAGAGGAAGGGAGACCTCACCGGAAGGTGCCGTCTCCGTCCGCTCCCTCGGAATCCACGCTCCGCCGGAGACCTCGCCCGGCGGGAGAGTCCGCGGAGCGGCCCCGGCTGGAAGGAGCCCCATGTCGCGCCTCTCGTCAGTTCTCGCGTGCCTCGCGCTTCTCGCGCTCCTTCTGCCGGGCTGCGGCAGCGACGCGGAGAGCCCCGTGGCTGCCGCGGATGGACCTCCCCCCCCGGCCGCGCAGGGGGAGCCCGTCCCCGGCAAGGTCTTCCCGGCCGAGGAGGAGACCCCTCCCCCCGCCGAGGCCTCCGGCTGGATCGGGCGGCGCGCGCCGGATTTCCTGCTCCCCGGTCTGGATGGGACGCTGACCCGCCTCTCCGAGGTGGAGGAGTCTCTCGTGGTCCTCGAGTGGACGAGCCACATCTGCTCCTTCGCCAAGCGGCACTACGCCCGATCGAACGTCCAGTCTCTCGTGAAGACCTACGGCCCCCGCGGCGTCGCGTGGTTCGCGATCGACTCCTCGATGTACCCGATCTCCCACCCGATCAAGGTGCAGCGCTGGATCGACCAGCGCTCGATCCGCCACCCGATCCTCCTCGACAAGACCGGGGTGGTCGGTGAGGCGTACGGGGTGAAGACGACTCCGACGGTGGTGATCCTCCAAAAGGGCGTGATCGTCTACTACGGCCCCCTCGATGATGATGTCTGGGGACGGAAGAGCGCCCCGCGCCACCATGTCGCCGAGGCGCTCCAGGCGCTCCTCGCGGGAGAGCCGGTGCCGGAGGCGACCCCGAAGACCTACGGCAGCCCGATCCGGTATCTCGCGGACGAGCTGGAGCGCCGGGCGGCCCGTGAGGCGGCGCTCCCCCCGGGGGGCCCGCCCGGGGGAGCACGCGCGAACGAAGGCTCCCCGCCGACGCCGCCCACCGATGGTGAGCCCTCCGATCAGTCCGGAGGCGCACCGACGCCACCGAAGCCGATCGGCTCGGACCCACCGAGCGACCGCGCCGAGGCGCCGCGACAGTCGGGGTGAGTTCGGCCGGCCCGCTTGGCGCCGCGAGTGGCGGGGTGAGTCCTTCGCGCGGCCGTCGAGCTGGGGTCTCATCGTGATTCCCACGACACGCCTCCCTTCCCCCCTCGATCCCGTATACTCCGCCCGCCAGAGTGTCGGGGGAGCGTCGGACGAGGGAGGTCGCGGAACGTGCTCGAGTGGCTCGGCCAGCTGACCGACATCTGGGGGCCTCTCCGCCTCTTCTCCTCGCCGCTCTTCCTCTCCGCGCTGGGCGTGCTCATCGGCGCCATCGCCACCGGCCTCGCGCTGGGGCGCGGGCGGTCCCGACTCCCGACCGACCGCGGGCGGGAGCACGCGGTGCACGCTCAGGCCTCGAAGGGGAAGCCGACGGGGGCGGGAGTCCTCTTCATTCCGCTCTACGCCGGGGTCTGTCTCCTCGTCGTGCCCATCTCCTTGGAGACGGTCGCGATCCTGCTCCCCGTCCTCGCCGCGATGCTCACCGGCTTCCTCGATGACCGCGCGAAGCTCCCGTGGGGGGAGTACCGGAAGGCGGTCCTCGACCTCGGCATCGCGTTGGGAGCCGCCGGCATCGTCTTCGGGACCGGCGAGGTCGAGATCTGGGTGCCGTTCTGGACCCCAAAGACGATCGATCCCGAGACCGGCGCGGCGATCCTCGCCTCCGTCACGGTGGGCCCGTGGGTGAGCTGGTCGGTGGGAGCCGCGGTGCTCTGGATCTCCATCAACGCGACGAACTGCACCGACGGCGTGGACGGTCTCAGCGCCAGCCTCCTCGCGGTCGCCTTCGTCCTCCTCGGAGGCCTGCTCTTCGTCGCGGTGGGCAATCAGTCCGTGGCGGAGTTCCTCCTGCTCCCTCACTCCCCGGAGGCTCCCGCCTGGGGGATCATGGCGTTCACCCTGCTGGGGGTGCTCGGGAGCTACCTCTGGTGGAACGCCCACCCATCCCACCTGATGATGGGGGACGCCGGGTCCCGGCCCCTGGGCCTCCTCCTCGGGCTCTTCGTCCTCGCCACGGGGAATGTCTTCCTGCTGCCCGTGGTCGCGGGGATGGTGCTCGTGAACGGGGGGACCGGCCTCGTGAAGGTGGCGCTGCTGCGCTTCTTCCGGATCGGGATCTTCCGGGAGGTGCGCTTCCCGCTCCATGATCATGTCCGTCAGAACCTCGGCTGGTCCGCCCCTCAGGTCCTGGTCCGTTTCGTCGTGCTCCAGGCGATCATCGCTCCGCTCCTCATCGTGCTGATCCTGAAGGTCCGATGAGGGGGACCGCCCGCCGGGGCGTCCGCACCCTCGCCCGCCTCGGCGTCGCGCTCGTCCTCGCGCTCCTGCTGCTCATCGCCGGTGTGACCATCGAGCTCGGCGGACCCCGGGATCGGATCGACATCTTCTTCGAGCTCCGCAGCGAGGTCCCCGGGCTGACCTTTCTCGTCGAGGGGATCGAGGCGCCGCCGCCCCTCCTCCTGACGGTCCACGATGCCGACCCCGCCCTCCTCGATGCTCCCTTCCCCGGGACGACCGCTCCTCTCGCGCCCTCCGAGGTGGACATCGATGCCTTCGTCGCCGATCGCTTCTCCCTGATCCACGAGCTCGTGCCGGGGCTGCGGGAGGGGGAGGTCCTCTCCTGGCAGGGCGGGGGGACGGAGGTCGGCGCGGCGCGGGTGCTCTGGTTCACCGACCTCTTCCGGGTCCGCGGCGCCCCGCGCGAGGACGGCTCCGACCGCGCCGACCTCCTCCTCCTCGGGATCGGGATCGACGACCCTCCGCTGGAGGATCCCCCCGGCGGTCGACGCTTTCCCGAGTTCTTCCAGATCGGGCGGGCGTCGGTGGTCGAGGTGCGGGGAGCCCCGGACGGCCGCCCCCTCATCGCTCGGACCCGGGTCGATCTCCGCCTCTCGGGCCCCGCGGAGCGCCCCGAGACCGCTCGCGTCCGGATCGTCACGACGCTCGCTCCGCGATCCGAGGAGCCGACCCGGAGCGAGGGAGGATCCACGGGGGCCGACCTCCCGGAGCGCCCCGGCGGGGGGTGATTCCCCGAGAGCGATGCGGCGCTCCCGGGCCCTTGCTATGATCCCGACCCCGGAGAGGGGGCGCCCCGAGCCGCGCCCCGCGCCAACCCGATCCCCGGAGCGAGGACGCGATCGATGAGTGACACCCCCGATTCCTTCCGCTTCGCCGATGTCCCGGCGAAGCCCGACTTCCCCGCCCAGGAGGCGGAGGTGCGCGCCTTCTGGGAGGAGCGCGAGGTCTACCACCGCTCCCTCGAGCAGCGGGCCGGGGCGGAGCGCTTCGTCTTCTACGAGGGGCCCCCGACCGCCAACGGCATGCCGCACCCGGGGCACTGCCTGACCCGCGCGATGAAGGACCTCTTCCCCCGCTATCAGACGATGCTGGGGCGGCTCTGCGAGCGGAAGGCGGGGTGGGACACCCATGGTCTGCCCGTGGAGGTCGAGGTCCAGAAGGAGCTCGGGATCCGGACGAAGGAGGCGATCGAGGAGTACGGGATCGAGCCCTTCATCCGCCAGTGCCAGCAGTCGGTGTTCCGCTACACCCGGGAGTGGGAGACCCTGACGAAGCAGCTCGGCTTCTGGGTCGACCTCGATGAGGCCTACGCGACCTACCACCACACCTATGTGGAGAGCGTCTGGTGGGCGCTGAAGAAGCTCTTCGACGCCGACCGGCTCTACCGCGGCCAGAAGATCGTCTGGTGGTGGGCGCAGGGCGGGACCGGCCTCTCCGCCGGGGAGGTCGGTGAGGGCTACCGCACCGTCGATGACCCGAGCGTCTACGTGAAGATGCCGATCACCGTGCCCGCCGATCCGCGCCTCGACGGAGCGCAGCTCGTCGTCTGGACGACGACCCCCTGGACCCTCCCGTCGAACCACTTCTGCGCGGTGCACCCCGAGCTCGAGTATGTCGTCGCCGAGGACGGGGACTCGGGAGAGCGCCTCGTCGTCGCGGCCGGGCTCCTCGAGACGGTCGCGGAGAAGGGGAAGCGGAGCCTGGTGGTGCGGGAGCGCCTGCGCGGAGCGGAGCTCATCGGCTCGCGGTACAGCCCCCCCTTCGACATCTACACCCGCGAGCACGGTCCGACCCTCGCCCCCCTGCGCGGTGGGGGGGAGGACACCGTCGGTTGGCGCGTGGTCGCGGCGGACTTCGTCACGACCGACTCGGGGACCGGGGTCGTCCATCAGGCTCCCGCCTTCGGTGAGGTCGACCACGATGTTCTGGTCGAGGAGCGCACCCGCTTCGTCGACGGGACCGCGGTGCCGCTGCTCAACGCGGTGGGGGCGGACGGCGCGTTCACCTCGGTCCTCCCCGACTTCGAGGGGCAGTGGGTGAAGGACGCCGACAAGGGCCTGATCACCGTCCTCAAGGAGCGCGGTGTCCTCTATCACCGCGAGCAGTACCGCCATGAGTACCCGTTCTGTCCTCGCGCCGATCAGGACGCGCTGATCCAGTACCCCCGCTCCAGCTGGTTCATCCGCACCACCGACTTCGTGGAGGACATGCTCGCGAACAACCGCGAGATCACCTGGCTCCCCGAGCACATCAAGGAGGGGCGCTTCGGGAAGTACCTCGAGTCGAACGTCGACTGGACCCTCTCCCGGGAGCGCTACTGGGGGACGCCGCTGCCGATCTGGGTCTGCGACGAGACCGGGCGCCACGAGGCGATCGAGTCCTACGCGGAGCTCACGGCGAAGCCGGGGTGCGCGGGGACCGAGGTCTGGGATGAGGCGGTGGCGGCGGAGCCGGACCTCGACCCGAACCTGAGGGTGCATCGCCCTTGGATCGACGCGGTCACCTACGACTCCCCGTTCGCGGCGGGGAGCCGCATGCGCCGCGTCCCCGATGTCATCGACTGCTGGTTCGATGCGGGCTGCATGCCCTTCGCCCAGTGGGGCTTCCCCCACCAGGGGCGGGACCGCTTCGGGGAGCTGTTCCCGGCCAGCTTCATCTCCGAGGCGATCGACCAGACCCGCGGCTGGTTCTACGCACTCCTCTCGATCTCGACGATGCTGTTCGGGGAGAACGGCGTCGCGCGCGACGATGAGCGCGTGCCGGCGGAGCTCCCCTCCGGATGGCCGCAGCCGTTCGAGGCGTGCATCGTCCTCGGCCACCTCCTCGGGGAGGACGGCCAGAAGATGTCGAAGTCGAAGCGGAACTACCGGACCCCCGACTACATCTTCGAGCACGAGGGCTCGGATGCGATGCGCTGGCTCTTCTACAGCGGGCAGTCACCGTGGACGAGCGCCCGCTTCCAGGAGCAGGCGATCGCCGAGGGGCAGCGGGAGTTCCTCATCCGCCTCTGGAACGTCTACAGCTTCTTCACCATCTACGCGAACATCGACGGCTGGCGTCCGGAGGGCGATGCCACCGGGCGGCCCGCGACGATCGAGGGGCTCCCCGAGCTCGATCGATGGGTCCTGAGCGAGCTGAACCGCACCGTCGCCGAGGTGCGGGGCCGCCTCGACGCCTTCGAGAACTTCCCCGCGGCGCGAGCGCTGAACGCGTTCGTCGATGCGCTCTCGAACTGGTACGTGCGGCGGAGCCGGGATCGCTTCTGGGGGGAGGGGCTCACCGAGGACAAGCGGGCGGCCTACGCGACCCTCTACCACTGCCTCGTGACCGTGACCCAGCTCGCGGCCCCCTTCGTGCCGCACCTCACCGAGACGCTGTTCCGCAACCTCGTCGGCAGCCGGGGCGACGATGGGCTCCCCGAGTCGGTCCACCTCTGCTCCTACCCCGAGGTGGTCGAGGCGTTCATCGACGAGCCCCTCTCGACGCGGATGGCCGCCGTGCGGGAGATCACCTCCCTCGGGCGCGCCGCCCGGGCGCAGGCGAAGCTGCGCGTCCGCCAGCCCCTCGACCGCGTCGAGCTGGTCCTCGCCGACAATTCCCTGACCGCGGCGATCGAGGCGTGCGGCTCCCTCATCGCGGAGGAGCTGAACGTGAAGGCGGTCCAGCTCCTCGAGCACGCCGACGAGTACGTCCGCTACGAGGTGAAGCCGAACTTCCGCTCGATCGGACCGAAGTTCGGGAAGCTCGCCAAGGCGATCCAGGGCGAGCTGCGCGCCTACGCGAGCCCGGGGGCGCTCCTGCGCGACCTCGAGGACGCCGGCTCGGTGACCCTCCATCTCGAGAGCGGGGAGGAGGTCGTCCTGACCGGCGAGGACGTCCAGGTGGAGGTGCACGCCCGGGAGGGGTGGACCGCCGCGCAGGGCGGTGTCGGCGTGGTGATCCTCCACACCGATGTCTCCGACTCCCTCCGGGAGGAGGGGATCGCGAACGAGGTGATCAGCCATGTCCAGGGGCTGCGGAAGGACCTGGACCTGGAGTACACCCAGCGGATGACCCTCCATGTCGCAGGGGACGCCGGGCTCGTCGCCGCCGTCGAGGCCCATCGGGAGCGGATCGCCGCGGACACCCTCGCCGCCGATGTCCGCTTCGCCGACGGAGCCGGGGAAGGACGGAGCTTCGCGGTGGAGGGGCTCTCCGGGACCGTCTGGGTCTCGACCGCGGAGCGAGGCTGATGCTTCGGTTCCTCTGGCGGGGCCTCTGCGGGCTCTTCGTGGCGGCCCTCGCGGCCGGGTATGCCTGGCTCGAGGCCGAGTGGGGGGGAGTCCTCATCGGGCTCTCCGCCCTCGCCGGGGGCGCCCTCGGCTTCTGGCTCGGGCGCTTCATCGGTCCGACCGATGTCTTCACCTGAACCCACCGTCCTCACCTGAGTTCCCCCGGACGCGAGGGACCGGGCTCGCCGGGGATCAGTCCCGCCAGATGATCCCGTTGCCGTAGGCGGCCCGCTGCGCCTCGTGCCGTGCGCGCAACTCGGCCGGAGGCTCGAGGGCGAGGGCCTCATCCAGGGCGGCGACCGCGGCTTCGAACTCTCCGTTCGCAGCGTGGACCGCGGCGCGGAGCTCGAGGAGGGCCCCGCCCGGCGGCCCCGGCTGCTCGGCGAGGATCGCACTCAGGAGGCGTGTCGCCTCCGCTCCATCGGTCACCTGCGGGTCCTCCGCCACGGCGAGGATCCAGACCTCCTGCCAGCGGAAGGTGGCATCCCCGGGGAAGGCCGCGAGGCCGGCGCGGGCCGCCGAGAGCGCCTCGCTCCATCGGGAGGAGCGGAGGAGGGCGCGGACCAGGTTCCCGTGGGCCCCTCGCCGCTCCGGCGCGGCGGCGACCACCTCGGAGAAGACATCGGCGGCCTCGTCGAACCGCTCCGCGGTGCCGAGGGTCACCCCGAGCTCGAACCGCGCCCGCAGGAGGCCCGGGTCGAGGGCGATCGCCCGCCGCAGACTCTCGATCGCCGCATCATTCCTCCCGGCGGTGCGGTAGCCGAGGCCGAGGTTGAAGGCGGCAGGAGGGGAGTCCGGGAGCGCTTCGGCGGCGCGCTCGAGCTCGGTCAGGCCCTCCTCGACCTTCCCTTCCCCGACGAGCACGGCGCCGAGGGTCCCCCGGGTCTCGTGGAGGGACGGGTCGAGGGCGAGCGCCCGCTGGTAATGCACGATCGCGGCCCCGATGTTCCGCATCTGAAGGGCCGCGCTCCCGAGCCCCTCCTCAACGGTGGCGTCATCCGGGCGCTCCATCAGGAGCGCTCGGTAGGTGGTGATCGCCTGCGCCGCCCGCCCGGCGCGGAGCTGGGCGGAGCCGAGCTCGAGGCGGAGGGCGATGGAGTAGTCCCCGGCTTGGGGATCGGCGTCGATCGCCTGCTGCCACTGGGCGAGCGCCTCATCCGCGCGCCCGAGCTCGAGGAGCCGTCGACTCCGCTCCCGCTGCCATCGCAGGGTCACGCCGCGCTCGAGGCCGAGCCCCGTGCGGAAGGGATCGGCGAGGGCGATGGTTGTCCCCGCCGCCCGGCGTCGCTCATGCTCCGCGGCGGCCTCCGGGCGTCCCTCTCGCCGGGCGAGCTCGGCGAGGAGCCGCTGGACCTCCGCAGCCTCCGGGTCGCGAGACTCGCCGCGCGCGAGCGCCTCTCGGGCCCGGGGCAGGTCTCCGTCGAGGAGCGCGACGCGGGCGGCCACCACCGGGCCGGCCGCGGAGTCCGGGGCGAGCCGCTCGAGCTCCGCGGCGAGGGAGCGCGCGGTGTCGAGCTCCCCCGAGAGGATGCACCCCTCGGCGAGCGCGCGGGCGATCGCCGGCTCTTCCGGGGCGAGAGCGCGGGCGGCGCGGAGGGAGGGGAGCGACGCGGCGGGGTCGCGGACCGCCTGGACCGTTCCGAGGTGGTAGGGCCAGCGGGCCACGGTGGGGGCGAGGGTCGCCGCGCGGGTGTAGGCGACGGTGGCGGCTTCGGAGAGGTCGTGGATGTCGCAGAGGATGCCGAGCTCCCCCCAGACCTCGGCGGAGTCCGGGCCGCGCTCGACGGCGCGCAGGCTCGTCTCGACCGCCCGGGCGAGGGGGGGCTCCAGGCCGCTCCGATCGATGGCCGGCAGTCCCTCGACGACCTGCCGCGCCCCTGAGGATTCCTGGCAGCCGCCGATGAGCAGCGCGAGCACGATCAGGAGTCCCTGGATCCCATGTCGGGTCATTGCCCCTCTCCCTTCATGAGCTCGATGGTGCGGTCGACGCCTCCCCCGGGGAAGGTCTCTCTCGACCGATCGGGCCAGATCACCTCGATCGCCGTCACGGCGCTCTCCGCGCCGAGCCCGAAGTGGACGGCCGGGTCGACGGCGGAGAGGTAGCTCCTCCCGCCCCCGGTCAGTCCGGTGAGGAGCCGCTCTCCGACTCGGATCCTCACCGTCGCCCCGATCGCATCGCTCCCGCGGCGCGGGTCGATGGCCCGGACCCGGAGCCAGTGCGGTGGCGCCTCGGCGTCCCGGGCCGTTCCCCGCAGGAGGCGGAGCGCCCCATCCGCCGTGGTGAGGACGAGGTCGAGGTCGCCATCCCCGTCGAGGTCTCCCCACGCGAGCCCGCGCCCCACCTCGACCGTGGTCGCGAGCGCCCCCGCCTCCTCCTTCGCCTCCCGGAATCGCCCCGCGCCGTCCCCCAGGAAGAGGGCATCCGGCTCGGCGTAGGGAGCCCAGTGGGGCCCGAGGGTGGTGCCGGGGTCGCGGGCGCCGCGGAGGACCCGCCCGTGCAGGGCGACGAGGTCGGGGCTCCCGTCGAGGTCGGCGTCGATGAAGCCGACTCCGAAGCCGGTGCGGGGGAAGGTGGCGGCGGCGAGGCCGGCGCGGACGGTCCCATCGAGGAACGAGGCACCCTCGCGGCGGTAGAGGGTGTGCGTCTCCCGGACGAGGTGGGTCAGGATCAGGTCGAGGTCTCCGTCTCCGTCGCAGTCCCCCGCATCGATCCCCATCCCCGCCTCGGGGCGACCCTCCCCGTTCAGGGCGAGGCCGAGCTCCACCGCCCGCTCGGTGAAGCGACCATCCGCTCCGGCGAGCCAGGCGAAGTTCGGCTCCCCGTCATTCGCGACGACGAGGTCGAGGCGCCCGTCCTCATCGAGGTCGAGGACGACGACCCCGAGCCCGCGGCCGCGATGGCCGGCGAGCCCGGCGGCGTCGGTGATGTCCTCGAAGGTCCCGTCCCCCCGATTGCGGTAGAGGCGGTCGGTCATCCCGGGGAACATCGCGGGGGCCGGGTACTCCGGTCGCCCCGCCGCATCCTCCCCGGTGACCGAGGGGTCGTGGTCGAGGTAGCGGGTGACGAAGAGGTCCAGATCGCCGTCCCCCTCGAGGTCGAGGAATGCGGCGGAGGCGCTCCACCCGGGGCCGAGGGGGTCTCCGGCATCGCTGACGTCGACGAAGCGACCGTCGTCATTGCGCAGGAGGCGATCCGCCCCGTAGCGGGTGAGGTAGACATCCGGATCGCCGTCTCCGTCGATGTCCCCGATCGCCGCGCCCATTCCGTAGCCGGAGCTCGCCAGCCCCCGCTCCGCGCTCACCTCGCGGAAGCGCCCGCGGCCGTCGTTCTCGAAGAGGAGGTCCGCCCCCGTCTCGCTCCGCGCCTCTCCCTCGGGGGTTCGGGTCGCGCCGATCCGCAGGAGGTCGAGGTCGCCATCTCCGTCGAAGTCGAGGAGGGCGACGCCGGGGCCCATGCTGTCCGGCATGAAGTGATCCCCCGCCACCTGTGGACGCGTGACGCGGAGCTCGAGACCCGCCTCGACGGTGGCGTCGACGAAGAGCCCCCGGGGTGGAGGAGGAGCGGGCGCGGCGTCGGTCGCCCCGGTGGCCGGGGGACCTGGATCCGCGCCGCCGCATCCCGGGAGGAGCCCGAAGGGGATCAGGCAGAGGAGAAGCAGACAGGGATGAAGCGGGGAGAGGGAAGGCTGGGTCGCTGGGGGCACAGTCTCTGGGGGCACAGCCTCTGAAGACACAGCCTCCGAATGCGAGGTCCGCGGGGTCGTGAGGGAGGTCCCGAGCGGACCGACGATCGATCGCATGCCACCACGCTCCTCCCGCCCGGCATTCTGCTGGATTCCCCCGGGGCTTCAAGAGAAGGGGGCCGCGTGGGGCGGATCGATTGGGTGGGAGGGATCGAGCGATTATCCTGCGGCGGGAGAGGAGGGAGCCGATGCCGCCGTCGCGATCCGAGCCGATCTTCATTCACGCGCCGACGCCGCCGATCGACATCGGCGCGCATGTCTTCCCCACCGAGAAGTACGGGCGCCTGGCCGCGGCGATTCGGGAGATGGGGGTCCCCGACAGCTGCTTCGGGGAGCCGGAGGCGGTGGCGACGGAGGACCTCGCCCGGGTCCACACTCCGGAGTATCTCGCCGACTGTGCCGAGGCGCGGACCACGGGGCGGACCCTCCCCTCCGAGCTGCCGGTGCGTCGCGATGTCATCGCCGGGTTTCGGGCGATGGTCGGGGGGACGACCCGCGCGGCGGACCTCGCCTGGGCGGGGAAGCGCTGGACGATGCATCTGGGGGGCGGCTTCCATCACGCATTCGCCGACCACGCCGAGGGTTTCTGCTACTTCCACGATGTCGCCGTGGCGATCCGCCGACTGCGGATGGAGGGAGACCTGCGTCGGTGTGCGGTGATCGACACCGACCTCCATCAGGGGAACGGGACCGCCGCGATCTTCGCCGAGGACCCGGAGGTGTTCACCTTCTCGATCCATCAGGAGAAGCTGTACCCTCTGAAGCAGAGCTCCGACCTCGACATCGGCCTCGATCAGTTCGTGGGGGACGACGAGTACCTCGACCGGCTCGAGGAGGGACTCGACCGGGTCTTCGCGCACGCGCCCGAACTGATCGCCTACGTGGCCGGGGCGGACCCCTTCCACGACGACCAGCTCGGTGACCTGAAGCTGACCTTCGATGGGCTCCACCGCCGGGACCGGCTCGTCATCGAGCGGGCGGCGGCGGCGGGGATCCCCGGCTTCGTCACGCTCGCGGGCGGCTACGCCCGGCGGGTCGAGGATACGGTTCGGATCCACGCCCAGACCGCGGAGACGGTGTGGGAGACCTGCGACGAGAGAGAGAGGGAGAGACCGTGAGCGATGTCTGGTTCGATCGACTGGCGGCGGCGACCGATGCCGCTCGGGATGCCGGGGCGCTCCGCCTCCGCTACTTCCACGCACCCGGCTGACTCGGCTGTGCCCGGATGGAGGCCAGGACCTGGCCCGATCCGGCGGTGGGGAGTCTCCTCGCCGCGCACTACCGTGGAGTGAAGTTCGACCTCGCCCGGCCCCACGATGACTTCGCCGAGGGGACCGCCACCGTGAAGGTGGTGTGGGCCCCGACCTTCGTCGTCGATGATGTCCGGGGTCGCGAGCTCCGCCGCTGGACCGGATGGCTCCCGCCCGAGGAGTTCGTCGCCGAGCTGAAGCTGCCCCTCGCGATGGACCATCTTCACCACAAGCGCATCGATGCGGGGATCCCCATCCTCGCCGGCATCCTCGCCGACACGCCGGATGCCCCGGCCGCGGCGGAGGCGCTCCACTTCCTGGGGATCTTCGAGTTCCTCGCCGGCAAGCGGGACATGGATGCGCTGCGCTCCCGCTGGAACGAGCTGCGCGAGCGCTTCCCGGAGAGCCGCTTCGCCCGGCACAGCGAGGTCATCGACGACGTCCCCGTCTGACCCGACCCCTGCTCCCCGCCGGCGCGTGCCGATCAGGGGCAGAGCGGCGGGAGCGAGCAGTCGAGGCCATCCGGTGTCGGGTCGACGCCGCACGCGGGGAAGGGGGGCGGCAGGCTCCCCGTCCCGAGGAAGAGGTGTCCGAGGAGCGCGACGGGATCCGCGATGTCCCAGACCCCATCGTCGTTGCAGTCCTCCGCCGACAGGCAGACCGGGAGGCACGAGAAGAGGCAGGTCAGGCTCGCGATGGCATCCGCGATGTCGATGGAGCCATCCTGGTTCGTGTCTCCGCGGACGAAGAGGGGGGCCTCCGGGAGGACCGGCTCCGGCACCGGCAGGAGGAGCGAGAGGTCGATCGACCCGACCGGCTCGTGCACCCCGAGGATCGCGAGGGCATCCATCGGCGGACGGTCTGCGGTGAACCCGAAGCTGTACATCGCCCCCCACCGGAGCGGATTCTGCGGCGTCGCGGAGGCGGCGGGGTCGGTGCTCCAGCGCGGGAAGCCGGGGATCGGGTCGAAGCTCCACGGCTCGTCGTCGTAGCCGGGCTCCCGCTGCTCCGGTGCGTGGAAGGTGATGTCGGTCAGGATGATCCCCTCCTCGACCGGCAAGGTGAAGCTGCCGATCCCCCCGGTGAGGTCGAGGTTCTGGATCGCGTAGTCGTAGCGCCAGGCCCCACCGCCGAGCTCGGTCACCCGGCTCGCCGCGTAGACGCGACCGTCCAGGTCGGTCGGGTCGCGCACCTCCACCACGGTGGCGCCCGGCCAGGCGTGGATCGCCGCACCGACCGTCGCCCCGCCCGAGTCATCGAAGCTCCAGGTGCCGCCCGGGCTGCCGGTGATCCCGATCGGCTCCCACGCGAGGCTGTCGGCGTGCTCGAGGTCGTCGTGACCGAGGACGTAGACCTCCGCGAAGTAGCTCGCCCCCGGGCGCAGGGAGGGGTCGATGTCCGGATCCTTGAGGATAAGCCGCCGCTCCGTCGGATCGAAGGCGGGGCTGGGCTGGGAGAGGATCGAGAGGGAGTAGTCGTAGTCCCCGGTGAACGGATCGATCTCCGAGCGGGGGCCGAGGTTCCCCTGAGCGGCGTTCGTGCCCGCTCCGTAGATGTCGGAGCAGCCGCTCCCGAGCCGCGTCCCGTTGACATGGGGCGTGCATCCGAAGTTGCAGGCGTCGGTCTGCGCGGCCGCGAAGCCGTGCTTCACCCACGAGAGCCCGATCTGCTCGAAGCGCCCCTCGTGGAGCCGGTAGGCCGCCGTCGTGATGAAGGGGTGACGCGGGTCCGGGTTCCCGTACCAGTCGAGGGGCTCCGCTCCCTGGTTGCAGGTGGTGGATGCGATCGAGCACCCCACCTCGTCCCCGAGTCGCCCGAACTGGCTCATCCCGAACAGGTTGCCGACCACGATGTTCGCGCCGGCGGGGAGGGGGGGGACCTCCTCGATGAAGATCTCCCCGTCCCCGCTCGCGCCGTTCCATCCCCCGACCTGGAGGCGGACCGTCTCCCCCGCGAGGAGCGCGATCTGAAGGATCGGGGGGCCGCCGCCTCCGCACCCATCATCATTGCAGCCGATGGCATCGCCGGAGGCGGGAGGACAGGGAGCGCTGGCGGGGTAGATCGCCATCGCCGCGTCGTAGCCGGTGTTGACGCAGAGGCTGATCCGCCAGGTCCCCTCCGTCGGCGCCGTGAAGTCGAACCACCGATCGGTCCCGATCTGGGCGCAGGCGGGAGGCCCATCGGTGCCGAGCCCGAGGGTGGTGTAGGGGGTCGCCCCCGTCGAGATCGGCTGAGCGTCGCTGCACAGATCGCCGACCCCGAGGCTCCCGATGTCGGTGATCGAGATCTCGCCGACCCCGAGCGCGCCGTTGTAGCCCCCGACCTGCAGTCTCACCACCTGGGCGGACGCGAGGGCGAGCTCGACGATCGGGGGCCCTGCGCCCGCGCAGGCATCATCGTCGCACCCGAGGAGGTCGGTCGGAGCGGGGGGGCAGGGGGCCGCGCCGTCGTGGATGGCGAGCGCGGCGTCGTAGGTGGTGTTCGCGCAGAGGGCGAAGCGGTAGATCGAGCCGGCGGGGGCCTCGAAGGTGAACCACACATCCCCGCCGAGGAGCGCGCAGGGTGAGGGACCGTCGGTGGTGGCGGAGAGGGTGCTGAACGGGGTCACCCCCAGGGGGATCGACACCGCGGAGGCACAGTCGTCGGGGGACTGGGCTGCGAGGCGCGTGACCGCGAGGAGCGCGAGGACGAGGGCACGGGGAAGGGCGGGGAGAGATCGCGGCATGGTGCCTCCGATCCCGGGCTCGGCCGCGGCCGACACCCGGCGGGGGGGTGGTTGATCGACCCCTCCACCATACCTTCCGCCGCGCCGAGCGGCGAGGACCTTGATCCCCGGGGGCCGAGCGGTTCGCATCCGCCGGACCGGACCGCAGGGCCCGGAGAAGGGAGCACGATGATGGAGTGGACGGGATTCCTCACTGACCGGGTGAAGGAGGTCTACGGGGCGACCCGTGGGCTCCTCGCGCAGGTCGAGGAGACGAGCCTCGACTGGAGACCCGGGACCGGTGAGAACTGGATGTCGATGGGTCAGCTGCTCGCGCACCTCGAGACCGCCTGCGGCTTCTGCATGCGCGGGTTCGTGACCGGTGACTGGTCCACCCCGGACGGCGGTGACATCGCGGAGATGACCGAGGAGGAGATGTTGCCCTCGGCGGACCGCATGCCCGCCGCGAGCGGGGTCGAGGCGGTGCTCGAGGCCCTCGCGGCGGACGAGGCGCTCGCCCTCGCGATGATCGCCGAGGCGGGGGAGGGCGACCTCGCGGCGCGTCAGGTGACGGCGCCGTGGGATCCTCGGCCCGCGCCCCTCGGGGTGCAGCTGCACTTCTGCGTGGTCCATCTCGAGCAGCACAAGGCGCAGCTCTTCTTCTACCTGAAGTCCCTCGGGGTCCCGGTTCACACCGGCTCCCTCTACGGGATGGCCTGAGAGGGCGGGAGCGTCTCCGGCATGGAGACGGGGGAGGCGCGGGCCCATGGGCCCGCGCCTCCCCCGTTCTCTCAGCTGGACGAGGAGTGATCGGGGACGAGGCTCACTCCTCCTTCAGGACCCCGATCAGCTCGATGAGCGCCTTCTTGCCGTCTCCGAACATCATGTAGGTGTTGTCCATGGCGAAGAGGGGGTTCGGGATGCCGGCGAAGCCCGGACTCAGGGAGCGCTTCACGACGACCACGGTCCGCGCCTTGTCGACATCGAGGACGGGCATCCCGGCGATGGGGCTCTGGGGGTCGGTGCGGGCGACCGGGTTCACGACATCGTTCGCGCCGATGACGAGGGCGACATCGACCGTCTCGAAGGTCGGGTTGATCTCGTCCATCTCCTTCAGCTTGTCGTAGTCGATGTCCGCCTCCGCGAGGAGCACGTTCATGTGCCCCGGCATCCGCCCCGCCACGGGGTGGATCGCGAACTCCACCTCGATTTCCCGGGCCTCGAGGAGGTTCGCGAGGTCGCGGACGGTGTGCTGGGCCTGGGCGACCGCCATCCCGTAGCCGGGGACGACGACCACCCGCTGGGCGCCATCGAAGAGCATGGCGACCTCGTCGGGGGAGGCGCCCTTCACCTTGCCGCCGTAGACATCGTCCGCGCTGGGACCGTCCGCGGAGGGGCCGAGGGACCCGAAGATGACATTCGTCAGGGAGCGGTTCATCGCCTTGCACATGATCGCGGTGAGGATCACGCCCGATGCACCGACGAGGGAGCCGGAGACGATGAGGACGTTGTTGTCGATGACGAAGCCGGTCGCGGCCGCCGCGAGCCCCGAGTAGCTGTTGAGGAGCGCGATGACCACCGGCATGTCGGCGCCGCCGATCGGGGTGGTCAGGGTGATGCCGAGGACGGCGGCGATCGCGCAGATCGCGTAGTAGGTGGAGACCTGGCTCGAGTCCTGCACGAGCTGAACCCCGAACCAGAGCGCGCCGAGGAGGAGGAGGCCGTTCAGGACCTTCTGGCCGGGGATCGCGCCGGGGATCTTCCGCAGGGAGCGGAGGTCGAGGAGCTTGAAGAACGCGACGATCGAGCCGGTGAAGGTGAGCGCCCCGATGAGGCCGGAGGCGGCGGTCGCGATGTCCCCCTGCAGGGAGGTCTCGGTCCCGATGGCGAGGAGGAAGGCGCCGCCCGCGACCAGCGCGGACGCGATGCCGCCGAAGCCGTTGAAGACCGCGACGAGCTGGGGCATGCCGGTCATCTCGACCTTGAGCGCGGTGAGGGCGCCAAGGACGGCGCCGATGGCGATCCCCGCCGCGATCATCGTGAAGTCGAAGGCGTGGCCGCTCAGGGCGGGGCCCGCGACGGTCGCGGCGACGGCGATGAGCATGCCGATCGCGCCGAAGGCGTTGCCGCGGACCGCGGTGCGCGGATGCGTGAGCCCCTTGATCCCGAGGATGAAGAAGATCGAGGCGATGAGATAGAGCAGGTCCGCCCCCTGGGCGCTGAGGAGCGATCCGCTCGTCGTCTCTCCGCTCGCCGCCTGCGCGAGGGGGAGGATCAGGAGGGCGTTCATTTCTTGCTCCGGAACATCGCGAGCATGCGGTGGGTGACGAGGAAGCCGCCGACCACGTTGATCGTCGCGAACACGAGGGCGAAGAATCCGAGCCACCGGGCCATCCCGGCGTGCTCGCCCTCACCGCCGAGCGCGACGACCGACAGGAGGGCCCCGACGATCGCGATCCCGGAGATCGCGTTCGAGCCCGACATCAGCGGGGTGTGCAAGGTCGGGGGGACCTTGGTGATCAGCTCGAAGCCGACGAAGACCGCCAGCATGAAGATCGTCAGCAGCGCGAGGAGGGATGTCCCCCCGTCCGCGGCGGCGACGAAGAAGCAGCCGAAGAGCTCCAAGGGTCCTCCGATCAGTTGACGTCCGTGGCGAGGCCGAGGATCGAGCGGACGCGCTCGTTCACGACCTCGCCGCCGCGGGTGACCATCGTCTCGCGGACGACCTCGTCGTCGACGTCGAGCTGCAGCGCCCCCTCCTTGTCGAAGAGGAGGGCGAGGAAGGTGACGAGGTTCTTGCCGTACATCTGGCTCGCGTGCGCGGCCATGGAGGAGGGGAGGTTCGTCGGACCGAGGATGACGACCCCCCCCTCGACGACGCGGTCGTCCGGTCGGGAGAGCTCGCAGTTCCCGCCGCGCTCCGCCGCGAGGTCGACGACGCAGCTCCCCGGGGACATTCCTCGGACGCCATCGGCCGTCAGGAGGAGCGGGCTCTGGCGACCGGGGATCGCGGCCGTGGTGATCACCGCGGCGCAGTCGGCGGCGACCTCGGCCATGCGGGCGCGCTGACGCTGGTAGAACTCCTCGGTCATCTCCTTCGCGTAGCCCCCCTTGTCCTCGGCCTCGCCCGCCTCCGCCTCGACGGTGACGAACTTGCCTCCGAGGGACTCGATCTGCTCCTTCACGGCGGCGCGGACATCGTAGGCGTAGACCACCGCCCCGAGTCGCTTGGCGGTGGCGATCGCCTTGAGGCCGGCGACCCCGGCCCCGATGACGAAGACCTTGGCGGGGCTCAGGGTGCCCGCCGCCGTCATCTCCATCGAGAAGAGGCGCGGGCACTCGTTCGCGGCCATCAGGACCGCCTTGTACCCCGCGACCATCGCCTGGGAGCTCAGGATGTCCATGCTCTGGGCGCGCGTGATCCGCGGCACCAGCTCCATCCCGAAGAGGGTGACTCCCTTCTCGGCGTAGCCGCGGGCCGCCTCCGCGCCGCCGAGAGGATCGGTCGCCGCGATGACGATCTGGCCCGCGCGCAGGGTCGCGAGGTCGGCCGCGCCTCCCTCGGTCGCGGCGCCCGCGGCGCGGACCTGGAGGAGGATCTCCGCTCCCGCGAAGACCGCGCCACGGTCGGCGATCCTCGCGCCCTTCGCCTCGTACTCGGCGTCGACATGTCCGGCCTCGAAGCCCGCTCCGGCCTCGACGAGCACCTCGTGCCCGGCCTTCAGGAGGGGGGGGATCAGCGAGGGGACCAGGGCGACCCGTCGCTCGCCGGGGAAGGTCTCCTTCGGGACACCGATCTTCATCGCGCGCGTCCTCTCCGCAGGGCCGCGCCGGGGAGAAGGCGCGGCGGCCGCCCCGCCGCGGACGAAACTCCGTTGCGGGCAACGGGATGCGATCAGAGGCCACCCGGCGGCGCAAGCGGAAAGCCCGCGTGGGGTCGCTCCCCGGGAGGGGTCGGAGCCGCTACGATTGGCGCGCGTGCGGGGCGCGGGGCGCCGCAGGAGGGAGCGGGGACGGATGGAGCGGCGCGAGAGCGGGGGAGAGGGACGGGTCCGGTCCGTCGCCGTCATCGGAGGCGGCATCGTCGGGTTGAGCATCGCGATCGCCGCGCGCCGCGGGGGAGCGGATGTCCTGCTCCTCGAGGAGGAGAGGATCGGGGGGGGCGCGAGCGCGGCCGCGAGCGGGATCGTCACCCTGAGCCAGCAGGGCCGGACCGCCCTCCGCCAGCTCCGGCGGGAGGGGGCGCTCGCGTGGGAGCGCTGGCTCCCCGATCTCCCCTCCATCGATGGAGCCCCGGTCGGGGTCCTCCGCCCGGCGGTGCGTCTCTTCCGGGAGCCGCCTCCCCATGCGGAGAAGCTCCTCGCGACCTGGCGTCGGGCCGGCCACGACGCCCGCTACGTGGAGCGGGATGAGATCGCGGCCCGGGTCCCCGGCCTCGATCCCGTCACCGTCCACTGCGGCCTCCTCCTCGACCGCGAGTGGATCTTCGATCCCCCGCGCCTCCTCCGCTCTCTCGCACGGCAGGCGCGGGAGCTCGGCGTGGAGGTGAGGGAGGAGATCGGGGGGGTCCGGCTCCGGGGTGGAGAAGGGGAGCGGACGACGGCGCGCTCCGCCGAGCGGGGAGGGGCGGACCTCGCCGAGGGCGCCGAGGTCATCGTGGTGGCGGGGGGCTGGCGCTCCGGCCGGTTGCTCGAGCCCCTCGGGCTCCCGCCGCTCCCCCTCGTGCCGGTCGGCGGGGTGGGGCTGGTCCTCGACCTGCCTCGGTCCGCGGAGGGTTGGACCGCGCACTTCGGAGAGAAGGGGCGGTTCCATCGCGTCGGTCGGGCGGGAGCCCGGGTGTACCTCGGCAGCACCCTCCGCGAGGAGGGGAGTCTCGAGCCGGGAGCCCCCGCGGAGCACCGACAGCTCCTCGACGAGGCCCGTCGCCACTTCCCGGAGATCGATCGCGCGCGCCTCGTGACGGTCGAGGACGGGCTTCGTCCGAAGACCACCGTGCGCGGCGGGCCCCTCGTCGGCCCCGTCACCGGGCGACCGGGGCTCTGGGTCGCCACCGGGCACTACCGCGTCGGCCTCGCGGCGGCGCCGGCGACCGCGGAGTCCCTCTGCTCCGCCTGGGGGCTGCGGGAGCCGGGGGAGGCGCCGCCGGCCGCGTTCGCCGTCGATCGGTCCGGACCTCTGGACTGAGGGCAAGGGGGACGGTGTGGACCTCCTCTCCGGGTCTTCCTAGAATCGACGGCCCGGGGCGGAGCGAGCCCCGAGAGCGAGTCCCCTGACCGAACGATCACGGCCCGCTGATGGAGAGGTCCCGCCGATGCACCCCTACGCCCCGAGCCCCGAGCACGAGTTTCTCCAGCGGAAGGTCGGAGTCTGGGACATCGAGTGCGAATACTTCTTCGACCCGACGAGCGATCCGATGAAGGCGGCCGGCGTCGACACGGTCGAGGCGGTCGGCCACTACTGGGTGCAGGCGAGGTCCGAGTTCGAGCTGCCCGGGGAGGTGATCCTGCGCGGGGTCGCTCTTACCGGGTTCGACCCGGTGGTGCGGATGTATCAGGGGACCTGGGTCGACTCCGCCACCCCCTTCCTCTACACGTTCGAGGGGAACTATGACGCGGAGCGGGACCTCCTCGAGCTGACCGGTGAGAACATCGATCCGGCCACCGGCGAGCTCGTCACCTATCGCAGCAAGGAGTACTACGGCGGAGCGGACGCGCGGATCTTCGAGCTGATGGTCGAGGCGGAGCCGGGACTCGAGACCCAGATTCTCCGCTACGAGTACACCCGCCGGCGCTGAGCCGCTCAGGGGGCGCTGTCTCCGCCGTGGTCCGGAGGTGGGGGGATCTCCTCGGTGATCCACGCGCGGATCCGCTTCCCCTCGCGGGTGAGGTGGAGCGCCACCGCCGTCCCGTCCGCTCCACCCCCGCCGAGCTTCCGCTTCCAGAGCGCGGGCTCCTCCCCGCCTCTCGCCCGCACGGCGGTCACCCGCATTCCTCGCTCCTTCGTCCAACGACGCACATCCTGCACTCTCCCGGCGAGGACGCCGAGGAGCCGGAGCGGGCGCAGCCAGGGACCGACGATCGGGCGATCTCCCGCGAGGAGTCCGCAGTGGTCGTGCGGCAGGGTCAGCCCGTGGATCCGGGCGAGCACCCCGAGGAGATCCGCGCGCTCGACTGCCGGCTCCACGAGATGGAGGTAGACCCCGCCCGCCTCGATCCTCGGGTCCCCGTCGGTGATCTCGGCGAGGGGCGGGGCTCCCGCGGGACCCTCCAGTGAGGTGACGCGGGCGCCATCGACCCGGGTGGCGCGACGGGGCGCCGAGGCGGGGGGCCCACACCAGAGGACGGTCTGCACGAGCCCGCGGCCGCGCTGGATCACCTCGATCTCCAGGGGGATCCGCGCCCCGTCGACTTCGAAGAGCTCCGGCAGGTGCTCCAGCTCCGCGCCCGGTCCGAGCTTCACCGCGCCTGCTCGCCCGGACCGGATCCACGCGCCGATGACGGGCGGGCCGGGGAGGAGGTCTCGGGAGGACCAGCTCCGTCTCCCGTCGGGTCTCCGATCCGGGTCGAGGTGGAAGGGGAGAGGGCCGACCGCTCGCGAGCTGGGGCCCCCCGGGGTGGGGGGGATCGCCCCGGCGGCGAGGTCTGCGATCACGGCGGGAGGGAGAGGGGCACCGACCGCCCGGACATTCCAGCGGGCCGCCGTGGCCCGCGCGATGTCGCGATCGACGAGGATCGGCGTGCCTCCCTCGAGCGCGAGGCCCAGGGCGTCACCGCCGATGCCGCAGCAGAGGTCGAGGACCTGCCCCGTGTGCCCGGCGAGCAGCCTCCGCGCCTTGTAGCGGGCGACATCGGTCGAGGTCGACTGCTCCACTCCCACCCGGTCGAGGAGCAGCGCCTCCGCCCGCGCGAGCTTCCCCCGGGCCCGTTCCCGGGCATCGAGGAGGGAGAGCGCGGCTCGAACCGTCTCCGGATCCGCGAGGCGGCGGGCCCGCTCGATGGTGCGCGGGGCGGTCCGATCGGCCCCGACGAGGAGGGCGAGGAGTCGCTCCCCCGCCTCCTCCCGGATCCAGCGCCACCCACCATCGCTCCGCTCGTCCATCCGGTCTCTCCTCCGCCGGGAGGGTAACGAAGTGCTCGGGACTCCGCTCCCGTTCCCCGAGAGGCGGATGCGATTGACGAGGTACCCGATTGTTTGGCATACCAAACAATCGGATTTGGAGGATGCACTCCGCCCATCCCCCGCATCGATCCCCGGTCGCAGCCCCCCGTGCCAGAGAGGCGCCTCGATGGTCCCCCGCGCGCTCCTTCTTCGAGGGCTCCTGCCCGCCCTGCTCGTCTGCCTCACCTTTCCCGTCCTGCTCCGAGCGCAGGGGACTCCCCCTCCGGAGGATTGGATCGAGAGGCTGCGGGAGGCGGAGGCCCGCCTCGCCGCCCTCGAGGGAGACGCGCCTCCGTCCGAGGAGGGAGCGGGGCGGGTGGCCCTGGGGGGCTACTTCGACCTCGAGTACCGCGATGGGCAGGGGGCGGACCCGAGCTTCGTGCAGCATCGGTTCGTGCCGCAGATCGACGCGGCGATCGGGGCGGGCCTGCACTTCTCGGCGGAGATCGAGTTCGAGTACGGCGCCACCGACAGCGCCCGCGGCGACGGAGAGACGAAGGTCGAGTTCGCCGCGCTCGACTGGGAGCTCGCGGAGGGATTCACCCTCCGTGCCGGCGCGCTGCTCGTCCCGCTCGGCCGCTTCAACGAGAAGCACGACTCCCCCTTGAACGACTTCACCGACCGTCCTCTCCTCGCCCGGTCGGTGATCCCCACCACCCTCACCGACGCCGGAGTGGGCGGGCTCGGTGCCTTCGAGGTCGGAGAGGAGGGGGTGGTGAGCTGGGAGCTCTATCTCCTGAACGGCTTCGTCGGACTCGAGGCGGACGCCGATGCCGCGACCGGTCTCGCATCCAACTTCGACACCACCTCCGGACTCCGGGGAGGGCGTCCCTCCCTCAAGCGGGATGGGAGTCGCGGGATCGCCGGGGCCGGCCGTGTGGAGTGGTCCCCCCGGCTCGGGATCGAGCTGGGAGTCTCGGCGCATCACGGGGCCTACGATGCGGACGGGGAGCGCGACCTCCTGATCGCCGCGCTCGACTTCGATCTGGTGGGAGCGGCGCTGGCCGCGCCCCTCGCGGGGTTCGAGCTGAACGGAGAGGTCGCGCGCGCGGAGATCTCCCGCGATCGAGTCGCCCGGGAGAGCGGCGTGCCCGACGACCTCTGGGGATTCTCCCTCGAGGTGAACCGTCACTTCCTCCTCGGCGGCTCCGCCGCGCTCGGTCCTCTCCCGCTGCCACCGGGGTCCGCGGTCACGGCCGCGGTCCGGCTCGAGCACGTCGAGCTCGGGGCGGAGAGGGAGGAGCGAATCACGATCGGCCTGAACCTCCGACCGATCGAGGAGACGGTTCTCAAGCTCGACTACCAGTTCCACTTCGAGGACGGCGATCACCGACGGGAGGAGAATGATGCGATCCTTCTTTCCATCGCGAGCTACTTCTAGGCGCGACCTCCGCATGGGTCTCCCGCTGCTCTTGATCGGGCTCGGGATCGGACCCCCGGCGCGAGCGGGGGAGGAGGTGCACCTCACCCGCGAAGCCGCGATCGTGGCGGCGCTCCCCGGCGCCGCGCGGCTCGAGCGCGCCCTGCATCGACCCACGGCGGAGGAGCGTCGCCACCTCGCGGAGGAGCGCGGGGTCCGGGTCCCGGATGAGCCCCACGAGCTCGTGCGCGGCTTCGATGCCGAGGGACGCTCGGTCGGGGTCGCGATGTTCGTCGACGAGGTCGGGAAGTACCGGCCGATCACCTTCATCGTGGCGCTCGACCCGGAGCAGAGGATCCGGGACGTGCGGGTGTGCGTCTACCGGGAGAGTCACGGCGGAGAGATCACCCGACGGCGATTCCTCCGGCAGTTCCACGGACGGCGGGTCGCTGAGCCCCTGCGCCTCGGGCGCGAGGTGGTGCACATCGGGGGGGCCACGCTCTCCTGCCGGGCCACGATCCGTGCGGCGAAGCGGGTGCTGGCCGTCGTGGATCATCTCGCTCGGAAGGAGGGGGGGCTGGAGCAGCTGAGGTTCGAGCCCTGGACCGTGGCGGCGACCGAGCGGTCGGAGGAGATCCCCTCCGCGCGACGCCCCGCCATGGGCACGCTCCTCGACGTCAGCATCGATGCCGAGCCGCGTGCGGCGCGCGCCGGCTTCGACGCGGTCTTTCACGCCGTCGCCGAGGTGACGGCGTGTCTGGACGGGCGGCTCCCCGACTCCGATGTCGCCCGTCTGCTCGCGGCGGCGCCCGGCGACCCAGTCCCGGTCTCCACGCTGATGCTCGAGGCGCTCGCCCGGGCCCGGGAGGTGGCCGAGGCGAGCGGCGGGGCCTTCGATCCGACCCTCCGGGAGGGAGGATGGCGGCAGCTCGGGATCGACCGGGCGCGGGGCGTGGCCACCCGGGGACCGGAGGTGGAGCGTCTCGACTTCGGCGGCATTGGGAAGGGGATCGCCCTCGATCGGGCGGCGGCGGTTCTCCGCGACCGGGGGCTGGAGCGCGCCCTCCTGAACTTCGGGGGGCAGCTCCTCGCCCTCGAGGCGCCGCGCGGCCGGGCCGGTTGGGCGATCGAGCTGCGCGGGGAGGAGCCGGCGGCCGGGGGTGAGGCGCGCCTGCTCGTGCGGGGCTCGATCGCGACCAGCGGGGAGCGGTTCCGCGGGGCCCACCTCATCGACCCCTCGACCGGTCGGGCCGCCCGCGTGCCTCTCGTGACCCGGGTCTGGGCGGATGATGCGACGACGGCGGACGCCTGGTCGACCGCCTGCGCCCTTGTCCCCGGGCTCGAGGAGAGGATCGCGGGGGGGCCTCCCGGAGTGCGGAGGGTGGTCCGGATCGAATCGGCGGAGGAGTCGCCGTGACGCGACCCTTCAAGGAGCGCGGGTTCACCCTCGCGCGGGCGGACCACTCCACCCGGGTCCTCGTCACCGCGTTCCTTCTCTGCGTGATCATCGGGATCGGGGTGGCGATCGCGCAGTATGCGGGTCGCGCCGGGGGGCTCGGCCCGCGGCACGCGGTGGAGTGGATCCACGGCAACGAGACCGACTTCGACGCGACCGTGCTGCGCGTCGCGAAGTCGCGCGCGGAGCTCCTCGCCTTCACGCACGATCATGTCTTCTCTCTCGCGATGCTCCTCTTCGTTGTGCTGCACCTCGTGCAGCTGACCCCCCATCGATCGCGCACCAAGATCGGGTTGACGGTCCTCGGATTCGGAGGGCTGCTCGGCACGCTCGGCGCGCCCTGGCTGATCGGACCGGGCGACGAAGCGTTGCGCCCCCTGCTCCTCATCGCGAGCGGCAGCGCCGTGCTGCTCTCCCTGCTCCTCGGTTCCCTCGCCACTCTCCATGAGATGTGGAGCGCGCCCCTCTGGCGGCGTCGGCGGCGGATCCCGGAGCCGCCCCCGCCCGACCCGATGTTCCCCGGATCTGAGCGTCCCTAGAGCGCACCATTCTCGGTGAGCTCGGGGAGCGGCTGCCATCTCCGCGTCACCCGGGCCCCCTCCCGCAGGTCGACCGGCGCCCCGTCGTCGCGGAGGGGCCGCTCCTCCCACCACGGGGTGAGCGCGGGCTCGCCCCCGAGGGGGGAGGCGTCGCCCAGCCTCCGCGGAGGGCGGGCAGGGGGGCGATGATCTTCAGACCTCCGGCCCCGAGTTCGATCCGCCGCACGATCGGGAGAGGGGCGCCGACGCGAGGCCGCCCCGAAGACGGGCACGGAGCTGGGTCCACAAACCGGGGTGGGACGGTACCCGGAGACTGCGGGAGGTGCTCCTCTCCCGTCGAACCGGCCCGGTGGATTCCCGGGGACCGCTCCCGGTCCGGCACGCCGAACAACGGCAGAGAGTCCGCCCCTGGTGCTCCCGCGCGCGGCGGCCCTCTAGAGGAGGGTCTCCTCCCGCGGGTCGGTCTCCCCCTGCCACGCGATGGTGGGGCGGGCTCCCTCGTCGAGGGAGAGGCGAGGGGGCGTGGTGCCTGCCAGGGCGCGGGCCTCCGGTGTGGCGCCCGGCATGCCGTCGGCGCTGCCGCCCTGCAGGGGAGGGAGCCGGTCCGAGATCACCACTCCGCAGGAGTCGAGCTCGATCCGACGCTCGACCTCGGGGGGGCTCTCCCGAGGGAGGCAGCGCGCGATCCGGGCGACAAGTCTCCCCACCCGAGTCCGCGGTTGCGACCGCGGCGTCGCGCACCCCCGGACGGTGAGTCGCCCCTCCTCCTTCTTCAGCTCCCAGCCCCCGGCGCGGTGCGTGGTCTCCCACGATCGTCCACCCTGACGGAGTCGCCAGCCGAGCGCGGTCCGCGGCTCTCCTCCCGGGCGGCGCAGCTCCACGACCCCGCCGTCGTTCCCGTGGACGATCGCCTCCCAGACGCGCCCCTGGGGCCGCACGACCCAGAGCCCGGCTTCCGGCCACCAGGTCTCCGCGGGGAGCCGGGGCGGGATGGGAGGGACGAGTCCCGTGAGGTGAGGGAGCGCGCTCAGGAGGCTCGCCGTCGTCTCCGGCGCGGGAGCGAGGTCGAGGTCGGGGAGGTTCCCTTCGAGGAGCCAGGTGGCGACGGGATGGGTCTGGGCCAGACGGACCAGGCCCACGATCCCGTGCAGCGGTCGAGCCTGTCGATGCGCGGAGGCCGGGAGGCGTGCGTCCCGCGTGGGGATCGAGGTGAGGAAGCGGAGGAGCGAGTCGATCGCTCCCTCGAGCTCGGGGTCTTCGGACAGCGCGGCCAGCTCGGTGAGGGGGTCGAGCAGGCGGAGTCCCGCCTCGGCATCGCAGGCCCCGCTCTCGGGGAACCACCCCTCCGGACTCTGACGCCGCAGCAGCGCGGCTGTCGCACTCGAGGCCCGCGATGCGACCCACTCGTCGAGGAGGAGCGGCGGCAGCCGCAGGGCGCGGACGAGGGTCACGATTCGGTGAGCCTCGTCGATGGGAGAGGGGAGAGGCGATCGGGTCGCGAGCGCGGTCACGCGGCGGGCGAGGGCGCGCCACGGAAGCGCCCGAGGGGCCGAGGCGTCCGCTGGCGTGAGGACGGTCAGGGCCGCGTGGAGGGGGCGCGGATCGATGGCGCCGTCGCGCAGGGAGGTCGCGGCGACCGCGCCGATCGCTCGATCGAGCCACTGCGCCGACCGCCGAACGACGGTGAGGGGGAGCGTCCCGCGCTCGATCGCCGCGAGGGCGAGGATCCCCGCGGCGGTGACGGACGCCGGGGACTCGCCCCGGGGATCGAAGCTCCCGGCGGTGGGCGAGTCGGGGTCCCGGTCCAGGCGAGAGAGAAGGGCGCGGGCGGCGGGGAGCGCGAGGGCGCGGAGCGCCTCGGCCGGATCGGGGCGCCTCGACCCGGGGAGCGGCCAGAGAGGGGAGTGGGGAGTGGCGTGTGCGGTCCTCATCAGGGTGTCTCCCTCCTCCCGGTCCGGCGGGGAGCGGTGTGCTCCGCTCCATCTTCCTTATCGTCCCGCCGGAGGCGGGGCTGGAGTCGGACCGGCGAGAGAAGCGGGGAGAGGCGGAAGCCTGGATCAGGGACCCGCGGGAGTCCGCGGGCGGGGCAGGAAGGACTCGATCCGCTCCTCCAGCGCGCACAAGTCGAGATCGCGTCCCCGGATCCTCCCCTCCGCATCGAGGAGGAAGGTGCTCGGCCAGCGCCGGATGTTCCAGCGGCGCGCCCACGCGCCCGGGGGCTGATCATCCCGCCACCCCTCTCGCGCATCCTCGAGCCGGACCGCGGTGCGGACCCGCTCCCGCGCGGGCAGGACTTCGAGGACCTGGAAGGGCTCGTCCCGGAACCGGCCCGCGAGGAGCGGGGCCGCATCTTCCGCGGGGAGCGGCTCGTCGTCGCCGCGGAAGACGAGGAGGACGACGCGGCCTCGATGCTCGGAGAGTCGCATCGGTCGACCGGCGAGGTCGATCCCGTCGAGCTCCGGAGCGAGGTCTCCCGGTCCGAGGTGATCGAGCTCGAAGAGGTCCCCGGAGGCGCGCTCGCCGTAGGTCACCTCGCGATGGAAGGGGAGGTCGGCGTGGAACTCGATGAGCGCGACGAGGAGCGGGCGCGCGGCGGAGACCTGCTCCGTCCGATCGAGGGTCTCGTCCTGGAGGCGGGAGCGCGCGAGCCCGTATCCGGCGGCGGCGCGGTTCGCATCGATCTCGGAGTGCAGCCAGACCGTCTCGAGGAAGGTCCGGACCGCCGGCCCCGGTCGGCAGTCGTGCAGGAAGCGGATGCGCGGGGCGAGGCCTCGATGGTCCCGGTAGCCCTCCGCGAGGACCTCCAGCGCGTGGATCGCGGCGGCGCGGAAGCGCGGCGCGCGCCCCGCGTTCTCGACGATCCAGACCCACGCGCGGATCGCCTCGGGGGTGCCGGCGTGCTCCTCCGCGAAGGAGCGGTAGCGCGG
>Ga0181593_10000213_pt1 | contig 48467 bp, 46 predicted proteins | sample 071ome_19_FD_133756 | JGI IMG/M metagenome (GOLD analysis project Ga0181593, IMG submission 133756) | Coastal salt marsh microbial communities from the Groves Creek Marsh, Skidaway Island, Georgia - 071413AT metaG (megahit assembly) | ecosystem: Environmental > Aquatic > Marine > Intertidal... | reverse complement strand
TGCAAACAACGTGGCATTCGGATGGCTGGTTCGGGAAAATGCGTTCAACATCGACAATATCAAACGGGCCGCGGATGCCGGGTTTTCTCAATTCTGCCCCCTCGCAAGTGAAGTTACGAAGGATCGCGTCACCGAGGCACACAAACATCTGTCGGAAGTTCGCGCCCATGGTGTTAAAAGCAAAACGGATATGATACGCGTTATCGAAACGGGCTGTGATGGCCTCACTATTAATTGGCCTGACTGGCTGTTACAGTAAACCCGATAAGCCCAATCAAATTATCCGCATGATGAAAGAAGTAGGATGACAAATTTGACCCCCTTTTTTTCGCATCGATTTTTATTTGTGCGTCATGGTGAAAGCGAAGCCAACAAGCAAAAAATCTTTGCCGGTTCGATGGAGTTTGACTTAACGGACAAGGGAATCGAGCAGGCAAAGGAAGCCGCCCGCAACTTGGAAGGTGAAAAAATCGGTTCTGTGTTTGCCAGCCCGATGAAACGCACCTGGAAAACAGCTGAAGTTATCGCCGACGCCCTTGGCGGGCTATCTATTGAGCCTATACCCGGGATCACCGAACGGTGTTACGGCGAATGGGAAGGCCAGTCCAATGTCGGCATGGACCGCTCCCTTTCACCGCCTGGCGGCGAAAGCCCCGCGGAATTCAACACACGGACCATTTCCGCGCTCGAACCCGTTACAGGCTCTCCCACAATATTACTGATCGCTCACTCGGGTACTTTTCGCGCTCTCCATGATCATTTACTCGGGGTTGCTGTTTACAACTCCGTTAAAAACGGAATTCCCATTGCCTTTTCACCGCCGATTGCCGACGGGGAACCGTGGACGTTCGAAAGCTTAGGGCCAACGGACGCCGAGCCTGAATAATTAAAAATTTGCTCATCCGGGATACTGGACCGCTGTGGATAACTTTACGGCGGTCAGACGAATTTGCTTACAAGCGAAAGAAAAACAACCAGAATTTTATCCCGGTTATCCACATGCTTAATCACGCTTGTCGCTGACTGGAGGGGTGGGCTAGCGTAGCGCGCTGGCGGGCGGGAAAGTCCCCGTTTTGTTTTGATGCGCCAAGCGGTTCATGACTCTCTCAGGGGAAGAGCGGCATGCGGAATGTAATAGTTGGCATCGTCATTGGCGTTGTCATCGGCGTCGTGTTCGGATCCACCGTGGTTGCGCCCAAGCTGACGAGCAATTCCCCGTCGGCCCGGCTCAAGCAGCTGCCGGTCAGTCAAAAACCCTCAAATAAAGTCGCCGCCGGCCCATTGGTGCCGTCAAAATCAACCGATCCAATTGTCCGGTGGAAAATGGCCAGCGCTTATGGCAGTTCACTGCCCCAGCTCGGCACCCTCGGCAAGCGCTTGGAAACAAAAATATTTCATGTTTCGAACGGCCGCATTCAAATCAAGTTTTACGAGCCCGGCACACTTGTACCGCCTCTAGAGATGTTCGATGCCGTCGCCGCCGGTGCCATTGATGCGGCTTTTTCGACCCCCAATTACTGGGAACAGCGCATTCCGGCACTTCAGTTGTTTTCCGCTGTTCCCTTCGGCCCGACCGCCGGCGAATTCCTGGCCTGGATCGAATTCGGCGGCGGCAATGAAATGTTTAAGAAAATTTATGCCAAACACGGCATCCATAGCCTTTATTGCGGCATCACCGCACCGTCGGGCTCCGGATGGTTTCGCAAACCAATTCACTCGGTTAAAGACTTTAAAGGCTTGAAAATGCGTTTCACGGGCCTTGGCGCGAAAGTTGTTCAGAAACTGGGCGTCGATACAAAAAAATTAAAAGAAGGCGATATCTTTTTAGCCCTTGAAAACGGATTGATTGATGGCGTGCAATACTCATCACCCTCAATCGATGCCAAACTTGGCTTTCACGAAATGGCCAAGCACTATTACCTTCCCGGCTGGCAACAACCAGCGACATTAATCGAGCTGATGATTAATGCCGATCGGTGGAATGCGTTGACCAAGACGGCGAAAGCGCAAATCGAATCCGTTTGTGGCGATAATGTGCGATACGGGCTTGCCGCCGGTGAAGCCCGGCAATTTACGGCCCTTAAAAATTTGCATGCGAAAGGCGTTAAAATTCACCGGTGGACACCGGAAATTATGGCGGCATTAAAAGGGGCGTGGAAAGAAGTCGTGACTGAAGAATCAGCAGCCAATAAACAGTTCAAAAAAATCTGGAAATCGCTCAACGATTTTCGCCAGGATTATGCTATCTGGCGCGAACTCGGTTATCAATAAGCACAAAGCAATCCGGGCAAAGTAAAATAGATTAATTAACTAACCGCGATTCAGACGGCAACTCGCCCATCTTCATCAGAAGATATTCGATGTCTTGACTCTCAAGCTCTAAATTATCGTCTTCATATTGCGACAAAATGCGCTCAATCACGCGGCGCTTATAGCGTCCTATATCATGATCGGCGCCGTCAAAATCGGTTTCCCGGCAAATAGCAACGGCGGCGCAAACCGCCGGAAAATAACTTTTCGGTAACCCAGCCTTTTCACAAATGGATTCGAGGCCAACAAGCCCGGATTCGTGTATCAGCAGCCGTGCATTCTGGATCGGCAGGTCAATCAATACGGCAATAGCCGTTTCAAAAAAACGTATATCGCCTAAGCACAACGCCCGTATCAGCACGGAATGGTTCAGCCGGTTATTTTTGTGCAGATGACGCACAAGTCGCTCAAGCTGGTCTTCGCTATAGCCGGACGAAAGCGAAATCGTCGCCCTTTCCCACGTTTGCAAAACAAGATCCGTTAAAACATCGGGGGGAATGTCTTTTTGCTTCTCAAGTTCGGTCTTGAGGTGATCCGCGACAACATTCATCAGTCGCTCAACGACGGTGATCGGCAGCAACGGACGCCCGACAAGGGCTTTTTGCACAGTTTCGCTATCGCCGAGATTTTCAATGACACGCGCTAAGGATTCCTCGGTGATCATGGCGCCGTCATTTGCAACCAAACGGGATACGACTTTTTCGCTATCGGTTTCGACCAGGGCATGGGAAACCTGTTCTGAAACGAGCTTGCGTCCGGCGATAGCTTCTTGCTTTTCTTCGCTTTGGGATTGAATGATTTCAATAAGATCTTCGTCGGTTAGCACGTCGGAATATTCCAATACCGGCAGCGAGACGGATTCAACATCATTTGCTAACGCAAGAGCGACATCATGGGGTAGCCCAGGGTTTTCTTTAAGATTGGTTGCCATTGCCTCGCGGACACGAACGGCGGCGTCTTTAAGCATCAAGCGGAAAATTCCCTGCGCCAAATCATGCTCTTGACTCGTTAAAATACCCTCATTGAAGGCATCGGAAATCTTGGTCACTGTTTCCACCCGATTATCCTCGGATGGATCGGACATCAGTTTTTCAAGATCTTTTTGGGTTAGCGATGCCGGTATCATTTTTCCCACTTTGTTTAGGCCTTTTATTTATCCGTCGTTGCTTCACCGCCACCGGCAATGCAATGGACAAATTATCGACGCAACGAACCCATATTCAAATCATTATAATTATTATTGCATCTATTTATTGTTATCTCAGACCCATCAAAGCACTGGCGTTTATGAAAATATACGCCAAAGTTATATATTGCTTAACAAGTGTGGACTGAACGCCTTCAGCCGACAATCTATACTTTAGTATAATACTATGAGTTGTGTAGTAATTCCGAATAATAATCTTCAGGTTGAAAACCAAGCAGAATCAAGGGGTTCCATATACCCCTTTGATTTAATTGAGAAACAGAATAATCGGATAAAAAAATCCACAAAATGACGAAACCCAAGATACGCCGGGGACGGGAAACGCACGTTAGCCTTGCCAGCCTGAACCGGCTGAACTAGACAGCAATCAGCCCTTAATTTCGACGCAGGAAACAATATGAACCTCAAAGATCACATTCGATCCGTCCCTGATTTTCCCAAGCCGGGGATTTTATTTTATGACATCTCGACATTACTCGCTCATGCCGACGCTTGGCAGGTTTTATCGGGTCGCATGGCGAAGTTGATCGGTTCGTATCAGCCGGACGTCCTTGCCGGCATTGAATCACGCGGTTTTTTGGTCGCAGCACCGTTAGCGTTAAAACTGGGTTTGGGTTTTGTAATGGTCCGCAAACAGGGAAAGTTGCCGGGCTCGACCGTCGCGCATACATACGATCTTGAATACGGCTCGGATACGATTGAAATCCAAGAAGATGCCGTTAACCCCGGCCAGCGAGTCGTCATCCTCGACGACCTGCTTGCAACCGGCGGAACCATGTCTGCCGCAGCGGACTTATTTCAAAAAGTCGGTGCGGATGTCGTCGCAGCGGCCTGTATTATTGAGCTGACGTTCCTTAAAGGACGCGAAAAACTCGATGTTCCTTTCGAATCCCTCATCGCGTACGACGAATAGAGATGCGTAGCCGTTAGGCGGCGAAAATCTTTTAAGACGACTGCATGAGCCGGGCGACCTTCTTCATAACGGTCGGCAAGGCAAACTCGGAAAACTCATCAGGACGGCACCAGGTACCGTTAAGGCCATGGTCTTTGCGAACCCTTGTCTTCATGACGATGAGTTCCAAATGAAAATGCGTAAACGTATGCTCGACGACACCCGGAATACGGACCCATTTTGATTTCAACGGCGCGTTTGACCGTGCCTCAGGCGCTGACCAGGATTTTTCCCGCCAATCACTGGACGGCACTTCCATCATGCCGCCAAGCAATCCTTTTTCTTCACGCCGGCGCAACAACACGGCGCCATCGCTTCGGGTGATCCAATAGGCGACACCGTGACGGACCGGCCGCTGTCGCTGCTTTTTTTTAACTGGGTATTTTTCTACAGCTTGGTCTTGATAAGCTCGGCAATCTTTCATCCACGGACAAAGCGCGCACACCGGATTACGCGGTGTGCAAACGGTAGCGCCAAGATCCATCAGGGCCTGAGCAAAATCACCGGCTCTTTTTTGCGGCATCAACGGCGCGGTTAATTCCTTAATCACCGATTTGGAGCCGGGCATCGGATCGCCGACGGCCATTAGGCGCGCCATCACGCGAATGATATTACCGTCGACAGGCGTCGTCTTGCGACCGAAGGCAATTGCCGAGACGGCGGCTGCGGTATACTCGCCGATCCCCGGCAAACGGCGCAGTTCTTCTTCGGTATCCGGAAATTGTCCGCCATACTCAGCAACCAGCACGCGGGCACAACGGTGCAGATTTCGCGCCCGAGCGTAATACCCGAGCCCCTGCCAGGCGTGCAAAACCTCGTCCAGGTCCGCCGCCGCCAGGGCATGGATATCCGGCCAACGCTCCAGGAACCGTTCAAAATATGATTTCACCGTCGCCACCGTGGTTTGTTGGAGCATAATTTCACTCAACCACACACGATACGGATCGGCGGCTTCGCCGGGCAACGCCCGCCAAGGTAATTCCCGGCGGTGACGGTCATACCAGGACAACAGCCGGCGCCTGAGGCGGCGCATATCTTGTTGCGGGACGTTTGTTGAAGCGGTATGGCGCATCACAATATTTTGTTCGATAGTTTTGTTGTCGACAGGACCGGCCAACCTTACCATATGAAGGACGGCACGATAGGGAATGAACAAACGGGATGGCTTACAGAGAAACAGATCGGAAGGGCGGCGGCTTTCGCGCCCTTGGCACGGCACTCAATAAGATGACCAAACCGATCTTCGGTAAGCGCGGGCTTGCCGATGGCGTCATCGCCATGGAATGGCCGCAAATCGTCGGCGAGTCGCTGGCGAAAGTCACAATGCCCGAACGAATCAGTTATCCGAAACGTGACCGGCGCGACGGCACGTTATATTTGAAAGTCGCCGGCGGCAGCTTTGCGACAGAACTCATTCATTTCGAACCTCAGTTAATCGAGCGGATTAACCGCTACTTCGGTTATCAGGCCGTCAGCCGGGTTCAAATCAATCAAGGGCCGATTTCCCGGCCGCCAGAAAATCAGGCGCCGAAAAACATCTCAGCCGAGACCGGCCGTAAATTGCCGGAAACAACAGAGCTTGGCGGCAATTTGTCGTCTGTCAGCGATCCCGAACTGCTCGAGGCCCTTAAATCCCTCGGCGAGGCGGTTCACCGACGGAGTGCGGACCGCCATAAATCGGTCACAAAAACATGATGTGATCCGAAATGGATCCCAATGACCGTGGAAAAGTTCTGAATTTTGATGAAATTTCAAAGCTTTATCAGGAGTTAATTGGGCGCTTGCCGGGTGTTTCCGGCGCCAGTATAGTCACCAACATCTAGTGTTTTGGAGGTTATTTTGCCCCGTTACCTACTAAGTCTTGTGGTCGTTGTGACCCTAATCCTAACGCTGAATTCGCCCGTTTCGGCCTTGCCGAGCCTCGATGAGGCCATAAAAGACCGCGCCATGGGTAGCGAGTCCGCACCGGTTACCATCACCGAATATTCCTCCTTAACCTGCCCCCATTGTATGGCCTTTCACCGCGATACCCTGCCGGAACTGAAAAAGAATTATATCGATACGGGCAAGGTCCGGTTGATCTTCCGGGACTTTCCCTTGGGCGGGCTGGCCATGGCTGCCGCCATGATGGCGCGATGCGCCAAACCGGACCGTTATTTCGGCGTCATTGAAATTTTGTTCCGTGGCCAGGCCGAATGGGCCGGCAGCGAGAACCCCATGGCCGCGCTCACGCGGATCGGACGACTTGCGGGGCTTTCCGATAAAGACGTTCAAGCCTGCATGCAAAACCGCAACCTTTGGGAAGCCATTCAAAAGCGTGCCCAAAACGCGGGCAAGAAACACAAAATTGAATCGACACCTTCGTTCGTTATTGGCGACCGTACGATTTCGGGCGCCTTGCCGTTTTCGGAGTTTAAAAAAATTATCGATTCGGAATTGAAAAAGAAGAAGTAGGACTGGGACTTGCTTCGATTTAACAAACTCAAACTTACTGGCTTTAAGTCGTTTGTCGATCACACTGAGCTTGTGATCGAAAACGGTCTGACCGGCGTAGTCGGGCCGAACGGCTGCGGTAAGTCCAACCTCGTCGAAGCTCTCCGTTGGGTCATGGGCGAAACCTCGGCCAAGCAGATGCGCGGCAAGGGTATGGAAGACGTGATTTTCAGCGGCACCAGCGACCGTCCGTCACGCAATATTGCCGAAGTGGTTTTATCGCTCGACAATTCCGAGCGCACCGCGCCGGCACAATTCAACGGCGAAGAAGACCTCGAAGTCAGCCGTAAAATCGAACGCGATTGCGGGTCGAGCTATCGCGTTAACGGCAAGGACGTACGTGCCCGCGATGTTCAGTTGCTGTTTGCCGACTCGGCAACCGGTGCGCGCTCCACAGCACTTGTCAGCCAAGGGCGCATTGGTGCGATTATTTCAGCAAAGCCCACCGACCGGCGCATGCTGCTCGAAGAAGCCGCGGGCATCACCGGACTGCATTCACGCCGACACGAAGCGGAACTCCGATTACGCGCGGCGGAAACCAATCTCGAACGGCTCGACGACATTCTCGGCACGCTCGATGTGCAAATGCAAAGCCTGAAAAAACAAGCGCGGCAAGCCAATCGCTACCGCAACATCAGCGGACATATCCGTAAAGCCGAAGCGATGCTGCTGCATTTGCGCATGTTAAATGCGAATGCGGAACTCGCGACGAATGAAGAAAAACTGCGCGCCGCGGAAGCCGAAGTCGCTTCTTTGACCGCAAATGCCGGGGCCGCATCCACACAACAGGCTAACCGCGCCGGCAAACTGCCCGAGCACCGCGAAGCCGAAGCCAAGGCCGCCGCCGAACTGCAGCGTCTGAATCTCGCGCGCGAACAACTCGAGAAAGAACAAAACCGCATCGCCGAAGATAAAGCCGCCGCCGAAGCCCGGCACGAACAAACGATTGCCGACATGGGCCGCGAACGAACCCTGATTGCCGATGCCGAAGCCGCGATCCGCATGCTGGATGAAGAGCGCGCCCGGATCGAACATTCGCAGCAATCCGAAGCTGACTCGCACGAAGAAGCCGGCGCATTGCTGGCCGAAGCCCGCGAAGCCGTCAGCACGCTTGAAAGCGCGTTGAGCGAACTCACCTCACGCCTGGCAACCCGTGAAGCGCGCCGCGACAGCCTGCAGCAATCCTTGAACGCGCTGAACGCGCGCCGCGAACGCTTGTTGGAACGCCAAGCCGAACTCATTGAAGTTCACAGTGCGGCCGAGCGGGATTCCAATCAGGCCGAAGCGTTGCATGCCGGCGAACAACGCGCCGAAGCGACCCGCGCCGAGTTGGATCAAGCCCGCGAACGCATTAAAAACGCCGCACGCGATGTTAAGGCTGCCCAAGACGCCGTCACGGCGGCGACCAACGCCGCACACCAAGCCCAACAACGGGTCGCGCGATTGGAAGCGGAAGAAAAAACCCTCGCCGATATGGTCGAGGAAGCCTCCGCCGATCTCTTTCCGCCGTTGATCGACGCGGTGCAGGTCGACCCCGGTTATGAAGCAGCTCTTGGCGTCGCCTTGGGCGATGATCTTTCCGCCCCTGCCGACGAGCCGGCACCCATCCATTGGCGCACTCTCCTGCCGATGACGGATACACCGGCCCTGCCATTCGGCGCCGAACCGCTCAGCCGTTATGTACGCGCGCCTTCTGCATTGTCACGACGCCTGTCACAAATCGGCGTGGTCGCGGACACCGAAACCGGCGCCCGGCTCGCCAACGATCTCAAACCCGGCCAACGGTTGGTCAGCCGCGACGGCGCCTTGTGGCGTTGGGACGGCTACACGGTTTCCATTGATGCCACTACAGCCGCCGCGACCCGGCTCGAAAAACGCAACCGCCTAAAAGACCTGCGCAGCGAACTCATCGGCGTGCGCAACACCGCGCGTGAGACCGAAACCCGTCTGAACGATGCGAGGAACCGCGCCGGTCAAGCCTCGCAAGCCGAGCGCGACGCACGCGAAACCGCTGAACGCGCCGAAGCCACCTGGAACGAAGCACGTGAAAATCTTTCCTGGTTGCGTGAGCAAATTGCAGAGCAATCATCGAAGCTGACTTCGCTCACCGAATCCAAAAACGCGGTCGCCGCCGATCTTGCCGAGATCGAAAGCCAGCGCCAAGCCGCCCAGCAGGAACTCGCGACGCTCAACAACATCGATGCCTTGCGCGAACAGGTACAGGAGCGCCAATCGGAGCTGAACGAAAAACGCACCGTACTCCTCAACCGGCAAAGCACGTTTGAAAACCTTGAGCGCACCGCCACCGAACGGCGCGAGCGTTTGGAAGCGATCCAAACCGAATCCTACAACTGGAGCGAACGCAAAACCGCGGCCGCAAACCGGCTCGAAGAACTCAGCGAGCGCCGGCAAAGCCTGACGGAAGAAATCCAGCGCCTCGAAAACGCGCCGGCTGAATTAAACGCCAAGCATGCCGAGTTGATGGGGCAAGTCGAAACCGCCGAGCTGGCCCGCAAGGTCGCCGCCGACGCCCTGGCGGAAGCCGAAAATCACCTGCGTGAAGCCGATCAGGAACTGCGCGAAGCTGAAATCAAACTCGCACAGGCCCGTGAAGGCCGGGTGCGCGTCGAAGGCTTCGTCGATCAAGCCAAACTCGCCGTCGACAACCTGATCGAACGTATCCGCGAGCGCATCGAAGCGGCCCCCGAAGATTTGCTCGAAATCGCCGAACATAACATAGAGAAAGAACTGCCCGACCTCGAAGCGACCGAGCGGCGGCTGGAACGGCTCTTGCGTGAACGCGACACCATGGGGCCGGTCAACCTGCGCGCCGAACAGGAAACCCGCGAGCTCGAAGAGCAAATCGAAACCCTCGGCTCGGAACGGCTTGAACTGCTCGAAGCCATCGATAAGCTGCGCCAGGGCATCAATCAATTGAACCGCGAAGGCCGCGAACGGCTTCTTGCCTCGTTCAAGGAAGTCGATGCGCACTTCCAGGAATTGTTCGTGCACATGTTCGGCGGCGGCCGGGCGCATTTGGAACTGACGGACTCCGACGATCCCTTGGAAGCGGGCCTCGAGATTATGGCAAGCCCGCCGGGTAAGAAGATGCAGGTGCTCTCGTTGCTTTCAGGCGGCGAACAAGCCCTCACCGCCTTATCACTGCTGTTCGCCGTGTTCATGACCAATCCGGCACCGATTTGTGTGCTCGATGAGGTCGACGCACCGTTGGATGACGCCAACGTGGACCGCTTCTGCTCTCTACTCGACAACATGGCCGAGTCGGGACGCACCAAGTTCCTTGTCATCACTCACCACCGTATGACCATGGCCCGCATGAACCGTCTCTTCGGTGTCACCATGGCCGAGAAAGGCGTGTCGCAATTGGTCTCGGTCGACATGCAGCAAGCCGAACGCCTGCGCGAGCAGATCAGCGCGGCTTAGCTCCTCACAGCCCTCCCCACCGACTCCTCCATCAATTCTCTCAACGGGCCTAAATAAGCCCCTGTGGACCCTTTATTTCCCTTTTATTTCCATGTGGTTACGGCATACCTGCCCGGCCTTGACAGCACCCGAGGCCGCCAGTACTTTCGCGCCGCAGCCCAAGAAGTCTGGGGCCTCCCCGCCTTTTGGGCCGTGACAGACCGGCGCGGCGCTGTCAGGATTTATGGATGAATGATCGCAAACCGCCGGAACCAACAGACGACTTCGACGCCCGCCTTTCACGGGCCCGGCAATCGGAACAGAAGCGATATGGCAAAACCGGCGATTCATCTAATCAACAGCAATCTGGAATCGGCCAAGCGATGCGCATGGGCGTCGAAATGGTTTCCGCTATCGCCGTCGGCACGGCCATCGGTTGGCTGCTCGACAACTGGCTCGACACCAGTCCTTGGCTCAAAATCGTTTTTATTCTCTTGGGAGCGGTCGCCGGTATGTTAAATGTCTACCGTCTCGCCAGCGGCTATGGCTATGCCGCCGGCTATCAGAAATCGGATCAAGAAGAAGATAAAGGGAAGAACTAGACCGTGGCCGACGCACACAGCCCCATCACCCAGTTTGTCATCAAACCGCTGATCCCGCTCAAGGTGGGCGGCTGGGATATTTCCTTCACCAATTCGGCTGCGTTCATGACGATCTCCATCGTCGCCATCACGCTGCTGATGGTGCTCAGCATGCGCGGACACGCCTTAGTGCCGAACCGCTTCCAGTCGATCGCGGAAATGAGCTACATGTTCATCGCGAACCTGGTACGCGATACGGTCGGGCCCGAAGGCCGCCCGTATTTCCCGTTTGTCTTTTCGCTCTTTATGTTCATCCTGTTCGGCAACCTGCTCGGGATGATCCCATACAGCTTTACCTTCACCAGCCACATCATCGTGACGTTCGCCTTCGCCGGATTTATTTTCATCGGCGTCACCCTGATCGGCATTTTCAAACACAAGCTTCACTTCCTCAGCTTTTTCCTGCCGCCGGGCGTGCCGGTCTGGATGGCACCGCTGCTCATCCCGATCGAGATCATCTCGTATCTCTCGCGTCCCGTGAGCCTGTCGGTCCGCCTGTTCGCCAACATGATGGCCGGGCACTTATTGCTGAAAGTGTTCGCCGGCTTCGTCATTCCACTCGGCCTGTTGGGCATTATGCCCCTCGCGTTTTTGGTGGCGCTGACCGGGCTTGAAATCGTGATCGCCTTCCTGCAGGCGTTTATCTTCACCATCCTGACGTGCCTTTACATCAGCGATGCCATCCACCTGCATTAATTTGAACCATCAACGAATAAACTTTGACGCTTTTAACAAGATTAAGAAAGGGGACTAAAAAATGGAATTAGCAGCCGCTAAATTACTCGGAGCCGGATTGGCCGTGATCGGTGTTGCCGGTGCGGGCGTCGGTATCGGTGTCGTATTTGCCGCCTTCGTTCTCGCCGTCGGACGCAACCCGGCCGCACGGAACGACGTCCAAGCCTGGACGTTCGTCGGCTTCGCGCTTTCCGAAGCGACCGCCATTTTCGCGCTGGCCATCGCGCTCATTATCCTGTTCGGCTAACCCCGGTTAGACCGCAACCTGACAAGAGAGCGCCATGCCTCAACTCGACGCATCGACCTTTTTGCCTCAGCTATTTTGGCTCCTCGTCACCTTCGGCATTCTGTTCCTGGTGATGTGGCGGGTCGCCCTGCCACGCGTCGCCGACGTGCTGGAAGCCCGCCAGGAGCGCATGAGCGATAATCTGGAAAGGGCCGAGGAGTTCAAAAAAGAAGCCGACACGGTGCTGGAGGCCTACGAGGCGGCTATCGCCGAAGCGCGCGATAAAGCCCAAGCGGTCATCGCCGGGGTACGCGCGGAACTGGCCGAAGAAGCCGCCAACCGCCAGGCGGCCTTGGGCGAAACCTTGGCCGAACAAATTGAACAAGGCGAAGCGCGCATCGAGCAAGCCAAAAACCAGGCCATCGGCGAACTGCAAGGCATGTCAGCGGAACTCACCGCGGCCGCCATGGAACGCCTGACCGGCGAGAAACCCAATGAGGCCAACGTGACTGCGGCGGTCGATGCGGCGCTTAAAAGCCGGATCGGCCCAACGGGATAGGACAAAGCATCGATGTTTCAAGATCCGACATTCTGGGTTCTCGTCTCCTTCGTGATTTTCATTGCCCTGATCGGCAAGAAGATCTGGACGATGATCACGGACGCGCTGGATGCCCGCGCTGACAGCATCAAGGCCGAGCTCGACGAAGCCGAAAAGCTGCGCGAAGAAGCCCAAGACCTGCTCGCAAAATACCAACGCCTGCAGCGTGACGCAGCCCGCGAAGCCGAAGACATCATCGAGCGGGCCCGCACCGAAGCCGAAAACTACGCCGCGACGGCTAAGGAAAATCTCGATAAGGCGCTTGCCCGGCGCGAAAAGCTCGCGGTCGACCGGATCGCTCATGCGGAAAAAGCCGCCACCGACGATGTCCGGCGTATCGCCGCCGAAGTCGCCGTCGAAGCAGCACGGAAATTGCTATCCGAAGAGATGAAGGGTGAACGCGCCGATAAACTCATCGACGGCGCCATCCAAGACCTGCCCAGCAAGTTGCATTAAGCCGCTTATTCCAAACCCTCATTAATCGCGACCGCGACGACGCCGTAGATCGGCGCCGTTTCCAAATCCACGTGCGCTTGCGGCACGTCTTTGAAGGGATACGTCACGCCGACGTGATGACTGAGTTTGCCCGCTTCCATGTGTTCGGTGATTTCCTTGAAGGCTAAATCCAGCGCTTCGGTCGGCATGCGAAAGACCGTCACCATACGATAGACGATGTTCATGAACTTATTGGGATAGAACTTAAACACACTCTCATGCACACCGGGCGAGCCATAGGTCGAGACCGTGCCGTTGCATTTAATCAAGTCCCGGTGCAAATCGATGTTGGTGCCGAAATCCACCTCGATAATACGGTCGACGCCTTCTCCACCGGTCAGGGCCTTCACTTCTTTCGGCAGATCGTCGGTTTTGTAATTCAGCACATGATCGCAGCCCAAGGCGGCAACATCTTTGGCCTTATCCGCCGAGCCGACACAGCCGATCACGGTGGCACCCGAAAGTTTGGCGAGCTGCACGGCGTATTTGCCGACCCGGCCCGACGCGCCGCTCACATAAACCGTCTCACCTGTTACCGGGCCGTCGGGAAATAACGATACATGCGCGGTGACCGACGGTACGCCCAGGCACGCGCCTTCGGCGAGAGACGTGTTATCCGGCAGCTTGATCGCCTTTCTGGAGGCGAGCACGCAATATTCGGCGCAGGTGCCGTAGGATTTATCCGGGCTGTCCGCCTGCGGGCCGAACAGCCAAACCCGTTCACCGACGCGCGACGGATCGACACCCTCGCCGACGGCATCGATCACGCCGGAGCCGTCGTTATGGGGAGTGACCCGGTCAAAACGCCCGATATCGCGCCCGACCGACGGGCCGACAGAGTTCCGGCGCTTGCAATCCGTCGGGTTGATCGCCGAATACGCGACCCTCACCCGCACCTCGCCCGGACCCGCTTCCGGATCGGGTAATTCGCCAAATTGCAGGACTTCTTTCGCCGGTCCCGGCTTTTCAAACCACCATGCGCGCATCAAAATCTCCCCTAATGTCCTCAAATTTTGCCGTTGTCCGATAATACAGTAGGCTAATGCCGCGTTACACGTTTTATCCATCTTATCCAACGGCAATTGGAGGGGGACATGGCTGAACCATCATCGGAAAGCACGGCACAAATGACATGGCAACAAGTATTGCGCGTTTGGTGGCTGCTCGCCTGGCGCGGGCTTGCCGGATTGATCGTCATCGGCGGTACGGTTGGATATGTCGTCGGCCTGGCGCTGAACAGCATCGGCGCATCGCAAGACACCGTGAAGGTGATCAGCACACTGATCGGCCTCAGTATTTACCTATTATGGGGCCTTGTCATCGTGCGCATGGCGGTCAATAAAACCTACCGAGATTTTAAGTTGACCTTTACGCCTCATTAAGAAATACCGACGGAATAACTCGGAGAAAGAAAACAAAATGAAAGCCAGTGTGAAATGGGTCCAAGACCGGATGTTCCTGGGTGAATCCGGCAGCGGCCACACCATCGTCATGGACGGCGCACCGGACGCCGGCGGGCGCAACATGGGCGTGCGCCCCATGGAAACGGTACTGATTGGTATGGGCGGCTGCACCGCATTCGATGTTGTGCATATTCTCGAAAAGTCCCGCGAAGCCGTCGAGGATTGCGTCGCCGATATCACGGCGGAACGGGCGGAAGAAGACCCCAAAGTCTTCACCAAAATCCATGTGAAATTCACGGTGACGGGGAAGAACCTCAATCCGGACAAGGTCGAGCGCGCCGTTCACCTCACGGCCGAGAAATACTGTTCAGCCTCAATCATGTTGGCAAAAACCGCGGAAATCACCCACGAAGTCGTGATTAAGAATTCAAATTCCTAGAACAAAAAATCGAGAACGTATCCATCGGTTTATTATCCAATCGGGCAAGCTTCTTATCCCTTTGGGGAATCGCCAATCAACTCTTCGGTATACATAACCGTTTGGATAATAGGGCAAAATTTTACCTTTGATTATGATACCGGCACAGTGTTTCTCATGGAGCAAAAGAATGCCTGTATCACAAAATAAGCCTAGGGTTTCTTCAAGTTACGAATTCAAAACCAAGACGATGGCCCCGATCAATCACGGCAAAAGCCGCCTGCGTGTGATCTGCTCTCGCCATCATGAACCGTCGCCTGTGAAAAATCTGGACATGCTCCACGATGCTACCCGTGAAGATACTTCCCGGGAGAACGGCATGATACAATCCATGGCCGGACCCAAGATTGCTTTTAATTAACCCGGCATCTCTAGCCAGCGTTATCCTTGAGCGCTTTTCCTCCCGCAAAGACCCGGCTTAGAAACACTCCGCTTAAGAATCCTCTTGGCGGGGTTTTTCTTTGACCGAGCACACAAATCGGCCACAATTCATTTCATCGTGAACCATTTTTGAGGAAATGATCCTTATGACCGATGATACTACATTATCCCCTTGGTTATTTAACCTTCACGACGATGCTCAAGGCCTGAAGCGGGAACTGACGAAAGGTGTAAACACCCGAATTTTTGTCGGCGATAACGTGATGTTGTCGGTCGTGCGTATCGACCCACATACCGAAGGTACACTCCATAGCCATCCGGAAGAACAATGGGGCGTAATATTAGAAGGCGAATGCATCCGCATACAAGACGGTCAGGAAATCCCGGCCAAGGCCGGTGATTTTTGGTGTACGCGCGGCGGCGTTGAGCACAGCGTGCGTACCGGGGATAAAGAATGCGTTGTCCTCGATATATTTAGCCCACCACGGGAAGAGTACAAAAAGGCCGGCTCCGGATACGGCGAATAATTTAAACAATTTCCTGTGACAACCATCACCGCGTTAATACTGGATTATTGATATTCTATTATTAGTTATAAATCTGCTGTTTGACGCAAAATCATGGTGATCAGGTTGGCAAAAACTGGCTTAATTTTTGCGGTATCATTTATACTCTTTGGCGCGCTGACTGTCTCGACATCAGTGGCCAAACGGCCTATCGCTATTCAATCCAAAGCGGTCATGGCACCGGTAAAATTGCCGAACGGAAAAATTAGGCAAGCCGAGGTCACAATATTCACGGTCGTACCTGACGCGAAATTCATTGAAGCCGCGTGCGCCTACCGCTCGTCCGTTCGCGATGCTGCGTCTTATGTACTGAAATCTCAGCCGATGACACTGGAAAGCTGGGGCAACCTCGAACGGGGCAGCCAAGATGCCCGGCTATCAGTCGCTATTAAACAGTACCTAAATCGGCCCTGGATTGTACGCGTTCATGCCGTTGCCGGCCCGCGCGCACGGCCGAAATACACGGTATGGTACGATAAGGTCAGGGTTCTGAGTTGTGCTGATTGGGAACGTTGGAAAAATCGCAAACCGCCGCCGCCGCCGCCACTCTTCAGCGAGCCGATCTTTGAGCAATTCCGGAAAAAATAAATTCTAATAAATTCTATTAAATTCTGGGGCTATGCGTTTGCCGCGGATCGATTCTTCGCATCTTTGATTTGTGCAATGAACTTTTCTTCGTCCTCGCCACTCACATCGAGGGCGACAGCAAGGCCATTACCCAAAATCCTTTTCACGTTACCGGTTACGGCACCAATATTTTCAATCGCAACTGTAATGCTGTCACCCATTTTAAACGTGTGATTGTTTTGATCTTCCGGGGACACAAAACCGACTGAGATACCGTTTGCCGAGACATCGTGAATATAGCCGCCGTATTCTTGCTCCCCAGTCAACAGGACCATTCGATTAAAATCGATCCGTTCGTGCTCGCGCCCATGGTTTAGATCTTGCATAACTGACTCTCTCAATTGAAACGATACGGCATTTTACGGTTTTAACCGATCATTTCCAGCCATTCTTCTTCGCTCAATGTCGCAATGCCGAGTTCGTCAGCTTTCTTCGCTTTAGAGCCTGCGCCGGGACCAGCAACGACATAATCAGTTTTCTTTGACACAGAACCGGCAACTTTTGCACCAAGAGACTCAGCCCGCGCTTTGGCTTCACCGCGTGTCATCGTCTCTAACGTTCCCGTAAACACGACCGTCTTCCCGGCGACAGGTGAATCGGAAGCTGGTGCTTCAAAATCTTCCACGGTCAACAAATCTGCCAGATCATCAAGCACCGTTTGATTGTGTTCTTCGGCAAAAAAACCGAGCAAATCGTCAGCCATCGATTCACCAATGCCTTCGATATTGATGAGGTCGGCATAAGCTTCCGATTCGCGGTCTTGCGCGGCACTCATCGCTTCGCGAAGATCTTTAAGCGAGAGGAATTCCTTGGCCAAAACACGTGCCGTCGCCTGGCCGATTTGGCGGATGCCGAGCGCATAAATAAACCGGTCCAATCCGATTGTTTGCTTTTCCGCAATTGCGGCGAACAGGTTATCGGCTGATTTGTCACCCCACCCCTCGCGGCCTTTGATGTCATCGGCTTTGTCCCGAAGCCGGAATATATCCGCTGGCGTTTCGATCAACTTATCATGCCAAAAGGCGACAATATGCTTGGCGCCAAGGCCCTCAATATCGAAAGCATCTCGGGAAACGAAATGCTTTAAACGTTCTACAGCCTGAGCCGGGCAAATGAGGCCGCCTGTGCACCGGCGTGCCACCTCGCCTTCTTCACGAACGGCAAGACTACCGCACTCGGGACAGCGGTCAGGAAACTGGTATTTCCGTGCACCCTTTTTCCGCTTTTCGGCAACAAAGCTAACCACTTGAGGAATGACGTCACCGGCACGCTGTACAACAACGGTATCACCGGGCCGGATATCTTTGCGTTCGATCTCATCTTCGTTATGAAGCGTCGCCCGTGAGACGACGACACCGCCGACCGTGACGGGCGCAAGCTCGGCGACCGGTGTCAGGGTGCCGGTCCGCCCGACTTGAATAAAAATGCTTTTTAAAAGGGTCTGGGCTTTTTCAGCAGGAAATTTATGGGCGATGGCCCACCGGGGTGCGCGCGACACGAAACCGAGGCGTTGCTGCCAATCGAGCCGGTTCACTTTATAAACGACACCATCAATATCGTAATCAAGGCTAGCCCGCGCATTCTCAAGCTCTCCATGAAGCGCTAGTAATTCTTCAAGACTTGAGCAAACTTTTGCATAAGGGTTAACTGAAAAACCCCAGGCCTTTAGATTATCGTAAAAACCGGCTTGCGTATCCCAATCAGCATGCCCACCATAGCCAGACGCATCCGTCCCAGTCACCTCACCCCAGGTGTATGCAAAAAATTTGAGCGGGCGGCGCGCGGTCACGGAGGAATCGAGCTGGCGCAGTGAGCCGGCAGCGGCGTTGCGCGGATTGGCAAAGACTTTCTCACCGCGTTTTTCTTGCCGTTTATTAAGCGCCGCGAAATCGGACTTAGCCATGTAAACTTCGCCGCGCACCTCTAGGAGATCCGGAACATCACCGTTAATCCGGTCCGGTATATCCTTCAGGGTTCGTAAATTAGCTGTAATATTTTCACCCGTCGTGCCGTCACCCCGGGTTGCTCCTTGGATAAACTTCCCTTTCTCGTACCGCGCGGCAATCGATAAACCATCGATTTTGGGTTCGGCCATGATATCGACCGCGGTATCGTCTTTAAGACCTAAAAACCTGCGAATGCGGTCAATAAAATCCTGTACATCGTCTGCATCGAAGGCGTTTCCCAGCGATAGCATAGGCCGGGCGTGGGTAACTTTTTCAAATTTTTCCGCCGGAGTAGCGCCGATCCTCAAAGAAGGACTGTCCGGACGCACCAAATCAGGAAACCGGGCCTCAATTGCTTCATTGCGTTTGCGCAGCGCATCGTAGTCGGCGTCGGAAATGACCGGCGCGTCATCTTGATAATACGCCTGATCATGCTCAATCATCTCTTGGGCGAGACTCGCCAATTCGGCTGCCGCCTCAATCGCCGTTAACGCTTCAACGTCAATATCACGCAGGTTTTTGATCACGGATGAGCGCCTTGCAACAAACTGTCGGCGGCGGCGCGAGCCTCATCGGTTACACTTTTGCCGGAAAGCATTCGTGCTATTTCTTCTTTCCGGTCAGTTTCGTTTAATGTATCGACCGTCGTTAAGACGCCGGTTTTATTGTCCGTTTTTGAGACTTGCCAATGATGGGCGCCCCGGGCCGCGACCTGCGGTGAATGTGTAACAACCAAAACCTGGGACGATTCGGACAGTTTTGCTAAACGCTCGCCGACAGCGGCGGCAACCTTGCCCCCGACACCGGCATCGACTTCATCGAAAATCATCGTCGACACCGTATCCGCTTCGGCCAATACCACTTTCAGGGCCAGCATGAAGCGCGCGATTTCACCGCCCGAGGCGATCCGGTTGATCGGCCCCGCCGGCATACCGGGATTGGTTGCAACCTCGAAGATCACGCCGTCTTGCCCGTGTTCGGCCCAAGCATTTTCATCGAGCTTATCCAAACGGGTAACAAAGGCGGCTTTTTCCAAATGCAGGGGCTTGAGCTCCTTTGTCACAGCCTGATCTAGACGACCGGCTGCTTTTTGCCGGGCGGTACGTAGTTTTTGCGCGGCAGTAATATAGGCTTCACGCGCCTGACGTTCTTCTTTACGACTTTTTTCCAGGTCAGCCCCACCGCTTTCGAGAGATGCGAGCTGCTTGATCAGGTCCTGATGCACATCCGGCAGCTGATCGACGGGCGTATTATGTTTTCGTGCCGCTGCACGAAGCGCAAACAATCGTTCTTCCAAATCTTCCAAGACGGCGGGATCCAAATCGATTTCGGCACTCAAGCGGTTTAACAGTGCAATTCCCTCGGCGACATCCGTAACGGCCCGATCAAACGCGGCGATGGCGGCATCGAGTTTCCCTTCGGCCTTTTCGGCATTGCGCTCGAGCAGCCTGAGGGCCGTTCGCAACGCATTATCGACTCCTTTACCTTGATCCAGCGTTTTCTCCGCTTGGCGCAAAGCTTCGATCAGTTTTTCGCCGTGCATCATAAAAGCCCGTTGCTTTGCCAACTCCTCTTCTTCACCGGCTTGCGGCGCCAACGAATTCAATTCATCGACCACATGACGCAAGTACTCCTCATCCTCTTGCGCCCGCGCGAGATCTGTTTCTATTTTTATCCGTGCTTCGCGCGCAGTGCACCAAGCCCGATAGGTTTTCGCCGTGTTTTCGAGATCTTGATGGTGGCCGCCGAACGCATCCAAGACGGCCCGGTGAGTCGCCGGGCTCATCAGGCGCTGATTATCAAATTGACCGTGAATTTCAGCAAGGGTTTCAGCCATCTGCTTGAGCAACCCAATGCTGATGGGCTGATCGTTGACATATGCCCGCGAGCGGCAATCTTTTCCCAATACACGGCGCAGCAGGAAGATCCCGTCATTTGCATCGATTTCCTGGCTGGCCAATAATTCGTTCACCGGATGATCAGCGGGCATTTCAAACTCAGCCGTCACGCTGGCTTTATCGCTGCCGGCCCGGACCAACCGGGCATCGCCACGCATTCCCAGCGCCAAACCCAACGCATCCAACAAGATGGATTTTCCAGCACCCGTTTCACCGGTCAAGACGCACAGACCCGGTTCAAACGTTAAATCAAGTTTCTCGATGAGGACGACATCGCGGATCGAGAGCGTGCTGAGCATTCCGCGAAAACCCGATTACCAGAATTTATACCAAGGCGATTCTTCTGGACGGAAACTTTTATTTCCAACCATTTCATAGGAGTCGATATACCACTCACTCCCGGGGTAGTTATGGCCCAATACCGCCGCCATTTTTTTTGCTTCTGAAACGATGCCCAACGCTAAATAGGCCTCGACCAGCCGGTGCAAGGCCTCGGGCACATGTGTCGTCGTCTGATAACGGTCGACAATCATTTTAAACCGGTTGATTGCCGCCAAATATTTCCGCTGTTTCAAATAATAACGCCCGACGGCCATATCTTTGCCGGCCAAGTGATCAAGCGTCAGTTCAATTTTGAGCTTCGCATCACGCGCATATTTACTGTTCGGATAACGAGAAACCAATTCACGTAAAGAGCGCATCGCCAGTTCCGTCATTTTTTGATCGCGTTCAACGCTCGATATTTGCTCGTAATAAGAGAGGCCTTTGAGGTAATACGCATACGGAACGTCTTTATTTGACGGATGAAGCTGAATAAACCGGTCGAGCGCGACAATCGCGCTGTCATATTGGTTGCGCAGATAGTGCGCGTATGCTGCCATGAGTTTTGCCCGTACGGCCCAGGTTGAATAAGGATGTTGGCGTTCAACCTCATCAAACTCCCGCGCAGCGAATTCTAATGAGCCCTTATTCAAAGCATTCATGGCCGAGTCATAAATTTTATGAACCGGGCGCTCAATATACTTTGGCCCAGCATCATCGGATGAGCACGCTGTTAGGAGCAGGCTTATGGCCAAAACGGCAACAACAGGAATTCGCGCCATGAACGGGGCTGTTAATAATCTATTGTTGTGAAATATTTTAATTACCATAACAGCCTAAATTACAATGTGCCGGGCGGGTTCAAGAATTATAGCGGCGCCCGAATCTACCCTGATTATATCATGTCAATTCAGTGGAAAAACAACCCTGACGGCAATCCCCGGCCCATCATACGTGACGGCAGCGTATTTAAGTTTTTCCGTAAATTTTGAAGGAAAGGAAGGGTAAAAAGAGAAGAATCAAGCCGTTGCGGCAAGAGCGGGTTCGGTAACCTCTGGAAGGCCATGATCGCCAACGGAGGCGGTGGTCAGATCAGCGCGGAGCTCAACATAGCTCCAGTTGGAGGGATCGGCAAAGACGGCACGGAGCAGTTGATTATTGGCGGCGTGGCCGGAACAAATGCCGTGGAAATGACCGATCAAGGGAGCACCGGCTAAATACAAATCACCGACGGCGTCGAGCATTTTGTGGCGGACGAATTCGTCGTCAAATCGAAGGCCGTCTTCATTGAGGATTTTATCGCCGCTGACAACAACGGCATTTTCCAAAGACCCACCCTTGGCCAAGCCCAATTCCCACAGCGCCTCGACTTCATGCAGAAAGCCGAAGGTGCGGGCCCGGGCCAATTCACGCTTAAACGTGCCGTTGATCAAGCCGATGGTAAAACTTTGGCGGGAAACCACAGGGCTGTCGAAATCGATTTCAAAGGCAACGGAGAAACCGTCGCCCGGTGTGATGGCGGCATACCAACCGTCTTCTTCAACTTCGATCTTTTTCTCGATACGAATAGCGCGGCGCGGACGGTCTTGCTCCAAGGTCCCGGCACACTCAATTAAAAACACGAACGGTGCCGAACTGCCATCCATGACCGGCACTTCGGGGCCGTCGATTTCAATCATGGCATTATCGATACCGCAACCGGCCAATGCCGCCATTAAATGTTCAATGGTTGCAACACTGGTACCGGCATCGTTCGCAATGGTCGTGCAAAGCTGCGTATCGACAACGTTATCCCAGGAAGCGGGAATGATGGCTTTATCGCCGTTAACATCGGTACGCTTGAAAAGAATACCCGTATCTGGCTCTGCCGGATGAAGCGTTAATTTTACTTTGGAACCCGAATGAAGGCCGATACCGGTACAGCTGATAATGGTTTTCAGGGTGTGCTGACGAAAGCCGTTCAGCTTGCTGGTAGACGGCGTATCCACAATGACATGCTCGGACACATGCTCAATGCTGTCTGTTTTTGTACGGTCGGTCTTCGAAGCTGTCATTGTTCTTAATTAATTTCCGTCTGATGACTTCCAGAAACCGTCTCGATTGCGCTCAGGCAGGGCCTGAAACCCGCAAGATTCGGGGGGTTCCGAGGGTGTGTGTAACAATTACCCCGGTCCCCCTCAAATCAATCTTTATTTCAGAATGTTACGACTCCTCAATGACTTAGCCTTAATTCGCCTGGCGCCGCAAAAACGCCGGAATATCGAGCAAATCCTCGTCTTCCGGGGCGGAAATCAGACGATCCTGAGGCGTCAGCCCACCCAGCTCCCGTTGCGGCTCCGCCTCGGCAGAATCGCCGGTTTCTGCAGTTTTTTCAGCAGATTCGGCTGCCGGATGCTGAGTAACCGTGGCCGTTTCAGCCGGTTTTTCCTCTGCTTCGCGAGCCCGTCCGGTTCCCGTCACCCGTTCAAACAACGAGAGCCCCTTCTTCTTTGGCGCCGCTTGTTCCTCACCGGTATCCGCGTCAGTTGCGGCTTCCGCTGAAGATTGTACCGGCGCCCGGAGGGCTGAACTGTCTCCGGCATCCGTCTTTTGCGCGCCATTGGCCATAGCAGCCACGGCGAACGGATCAGGGCTTTTTTGCTTTTCACCAGTTTCACGTTCTACTGGCGGTGGTGGGATAAACGGATCACTCGCGTTAGCGGACGGCATAGCCGCGGGCTTACTGATTTCAGGCGCAGCCTTCGGTTCTGTCGGTGTTTTCTCTACCGGTTTAGCCACCAATGGTTTTTTGGGCTCGGCTTTGGCTGCTTTTGCAACCGGCGCAGGCGAGGCCTTGATTTCGACAGTTTGTTTTTGCCCGAAACTCTTCGCCGTTTTTTGTCCCGGTTTGATACTGACCGTTACCGATTTTGGTTTACCCGTAGCGTGGTCCGCAACAACGGGATCCCAATTTTCCGTTTTTGCTTTCGGTTCCATCGGTTTAGCATCGGCCGCTGTGGCCGAAATTTTTTCCGCCGACTCCGGTGCGGCTTGTTTTGCCGCTGGCTGTAACGCTGGGGCCGGTTTTGCTGCCGTTTCAGGCTCGGAAACAATCGTATGCTGCGGCGTCGGTGTCGGCGCGGTGTATTTGACCATATCGGGTAATGGCTGTTTCACAACACCGGCGTCAATACCGGTTGCAACGACCGAAACACGCATGCGACCGTCCATCGACTCATCGAAGGTTGACCCAAAGATAATATAGGCCTCGGTATCGACTTCCTTGCGAATACGTTCCGCGGCTTCGTCCACCTCAAACAACGTCATATCCATACCGCCGGTGATGTTGATCAACATCCCCTTGGCACCCTTCATAGATGAATCATCCAACAGCGGGTTCGAGATTGCGGCTTCAGCGGCCTCGATTGCCCGGGTCTCGCCTTCGGCTTCGCCCGTACCCATCATCGCTTTACCCATCTCGCTCATCACTGAACGGACATCGGCAAAATCAAGGTTGATCAAGCCGGGCATCACCATAAGATCCGTGACGCCGCGAACACCCGAATACAGCACCCGGTCGGCCATTGAGAAGGCATCGGCGAATGTCGTTTTCTCGTTCGCGACCCTAAAAAGGTTTTGGTTCGGAATGATAATCAGCGTATCGACATACTGCTCAAGCTCTTCAATGCCGGCTTCAGCCAGGCGCATACGGTGAACGCCTTCGAAGTGAAACGGCTTCGTCACGACGCCGACCGTCAGGATGCCGTGCTCTCGTGCCGTTTTCGCAATAATTGGTGCCGCACCCGTTCCGGTGCCGCCGCCCATACCGGCAGCCAAGAACAGCATATGCGAGCCGCTGATATGCCCCATGATTTCATCTAACGATTCTTCAGCAGCAGCACGGCCGACTTCAGGCCGGGAACCCGCACCCAGTCCTTGCGTGACTCCTGCGCCTAACTGAATTGTCGTTTCCGAGCTTGAATGGCCGAGGGCTTGAGCATCGGTGTTCGCGACAACGAATTCCACGCCCTCCAGCTCTGAAGCGATCATGTTGTTAACGGCATTCCCCCCTGCTCCGCCGACACCCATTACGGTCAGCCGCGGCTTCAATTCTTGTTCTTGTTCTGGTTTTGGAATGCTCAAGTTGATGCTCATGTGGTGCTCCTTGTCTTAGCTTTGATATGTGAAAATAAGTGTGCCGGTCCTGGTGCCTCCTCCTGAACCGGAAAAATTGATTTGTCGTGTCTGCAATTCAACGAATGTCTTCTTCATTAGAAATTTTCCCTCATCCATTGCCCGATCCGGCCAAAACGGCTGGCTGGTTCCTCCGCGGGCCGGAATGCTTTTTCGGTTTTTTGTGATGAATTCATCATGGCGTAGCGCAACAAGCCGGCGCAGGTTGCAAAAGCTGGCCCGCTAACAGACTCGGCCAGCCCCTCAAACGGCAACAGCCGCCCCATGCGAACCTGTTTATCAAGAATAAGCCCGGCTAAATCGCGCGCACCCGGCAACTGGGCGGCACCGCCAGCCAGGACAACTTGACGGCCAGCGACTTTATCGAAACCGGCGTCTTCAAGACGGGTCCGGACCATTTCAAATGTTTCTTCCAACCGGGGACGGATGATACCCACCAGCATGGAACGCGGCACTTGATAGGGCTCGCTGGAACCGTCCTCACCGATAGGAGGAACCATGATTGTTTCACGATCATCAGAAACAGATGGGATTGCGCTCCCGTGAAGCGTTTTAATGCGCTCAGCCTGCGAAAGCGGTGTCGCAAGGCCGCGGGCGATATCCGTCGTGACGTGGTTACCGCCAATCGGGATACAATCTGTATGGACCAACTCGCCATCGAAAAACACGGCGATTGATGTCGTGCCGCCGCCCATATCGATATATGTCACGCCAAGTTTCTTTTCGTCATCCGTTAGACATGCCAGAGCCGAGGCAAGCGGCGAAGAAACCTTGGATTCAATTTCAAGGTGACACCGGGATACAGTCGTTTCCAAATTGCGAATGGGTCCGGCATTTGCGGCAATCACATGCATGTTCACGCCGAGCCGCTGGCCATACATACCGCGCGGATCGCGAACACCGCGATTACCATCAATGCTGTAACCGACCGGAATTGAATGAACCAATTCATAATTCTCCGGCTGGTCCTGCAATAGATTGTCCTGATCGAGGATCCGGCGTAAATCGGCATCGCCAACCTGATGGCCCGCAATTGAAATTTCATACGCGATCAATCGGGAGGCCTGTTGGTGCCCGGATAAATTCACGATGACCTGACGAATGTTTTCACCGGCCATATGCTCTGCAGTCTCAACTGTTGAGCGAATGGCAGCCTCGGCCTCGTCCATATCGACGATCGCGCCGCAGCGAAGACCGTAGGAAACCTGATGTCCGATACCGATGATTCTCGGCTCTAAGGCTCCCTCGGCACGGGCGATAAAACAGCACACTTTGGTCGTGCCGACATCAAGGGCAGCAATCAGCCCGTGACGTGACCGAGTTGGGGTGGCGGGCTTCCTCATGTCTCTCTGCCTTTCCTTGCCGGAATTTGCTTATCGGGCTGCGCCCGTGTCCGCACGATCAATCGGTCAGGCTGACGTAGATCAAGCACCGTCACATTCCGGCTTAAAACGTTGTGCTTATGGTCGTATTCGGCCAACCGTTGCCATGCGCCCGCCGGATTATCCTCGGGCAGCCTGACATCAATGCCGCCGGTTAAACGAATGTTCCAGCGCCGGTCGCCGACCCAAACAGCGGCTTTCACTTTTTTCAGCAGGCCCGGTTCCGTCGACAGCACCCGAATAATGCCCGAGGCGTGCTTCGGTGCTTTTTTACCCACCACGACGAGCAACCCCGAAAACCGGGCAATGTTCTTTCTCGTGATGACGGAACCCGTTTCGTCGATCAATGAGAAGCGGCGCTTGTGCTGCCAAAGCGCCAAGGGCCTGCGTTCAGTAATGCGCAGATAAATCGTATCCGGCAGTTGCCTTTGAATGGTTGCGTGCCGAACCCATGGCAATGCCTCGACACGTTCGCGGGCGGCGTCTAAATCAAATGCAAAAATCGGCGCGCCACGTGCTAACCGAATGGCTTTTAACAAATCCGTTTGTTTGGTTTCGCGGCGGCCTTCTACTAAAATATCCTGCACCGTAAAGCCAAGCCGGCCAGATACCGCAATCACATGCCACTTCGCTTGACTAACCCAACGCTCAGCTTGCCCCGACTGAAATACCCACCAGGAGCTACCTGCCAAAAAAGAAATCGTCACGGCAATGGCAACAGGCGCCGCCCAGGGTCGCCGCCAAATCGGCACGACACGCTTACGAGGCTGCCCTTTTTTTGGTTTTGTTTGATTCGATTTGAAGCGAAACAACTTCATTGGTCGTACTCCGCGTTTTCAACCATCCAGGAAACAAGATCATTAAATGGAATGCCGCTGTAGGCAGCCTGCTCCGGCACCAGCGACGTTTCCGTCATGCCGGGTTGGGTATTAATTTCCAGTAAATAGAAATTTTTGCCGTCGAAACGCATATCAGCCCGGGAAACGCCCCGGCATCCTAAACTGCGATGTGCGGCAACGGCGATGTCCAAGGCTTCTTGATAAGTTTGCCGATCAAGATCAGCCGGCAAGACATGAATGGAACCACCGGTGTCGTATTTGGCTTTGTAATCATAAAATCCGCGCTCGGTCGTAATTTCCGTCACGGCAAGGGCTTTGTCGCCCATGACAGCAACCGTTATCTCTTTACCAGGGATAAACTGTTCGACCATCACCATGTCACCAAACGGCCAAGCCACATTATCAAAGGGCATTTCATCATCCTCTTCACTGACAATATAAACGCCAACACTTGAGCCTTCGTTAAGGGGCTTAATAACGTAGGGTCTTTCCATCACATCGCCGGCTAATACGTCATCGCGGCGGACGATTTTATGTTCGGCGACCGGCAGTCCTTGCTCGGCAAATAACCGCTTTGCCATGGGTTTATCCATGGCCAAGGCGGACGCCATTAAGCCGGAATGGGTGTAGGGAATTTCTAAAATATTAAGCAGGCCTTGAACGCAACCATCCTCACCGAAACGACCGTGCAATGCGTTGAAGGCCGCATCGGGACGGGGATAAAGCCGCGTTAACAGCGCACCCATATCTTTTTGAACATCGATGGACGTCACTTGATAGCCGGATTTTTTCAAACCCCGTGCAACGGCGGCACCCGACACCAACGAAACTTCCCGTTCCGCCGACCAACCGCCCATCAGGATTGCGACATGCTGGCTCATGACGTCACCGCCTTCAGGCGAGGCCCGTTCGAATTATCTGAGCCTTCACCAAGACGGTGAATTTCCCATTCGAGCGTTATGCCGGTCTCCTCAAGCACCCGACGGCGAATTTCTTCGCCCAAGCCCTCAAGATCTGCCGCGCTGGCATCACCGGTGTTAATGAGGAAATTGCAATGCTTCTCGGAAACCATAGCACCGCCACGGCGTAAACCGCGGCAACCGGCTTTTTCAATAAGTTCCCAAGCCTTAGCGCCGTCCGGGTTTTTAAATGTGCTGCCGCCGGTCGGCGTGCGCAAAGGCTGTGTTTCTTCACGCTCGGCTTGAATCGCATCCATGCGTTCAGCTATTTCTTCGCGATTGCCCATACGTCCTTGCAGTGTTGCCGATGTAAAAATCCAGTCCTCGGAAACAGCGCAATGACGGTACGAGAAGCCGAGAGCGTCACGGCTGAACTCTTGGCATCGGCCTTTTGAATCAATGGCCCGCACCGAAACGGTGATATCGTTCATATCGACACCGTAAGCGCCGGCATTCATGCGCACGGCCCCGCCGATCGTTCCCGGCACGCCCCTCAAAAACTCGAGCCCCGCAATGCCGGCATCACGCGCGGCGGCAGCGACACTGATATCGGTCGCGCCGGCCCCGGCGGTCAGCGTTAAACCTTCAACGTCGATTTGACCGAATGCCCTGCCCAGGCGAATTGCCACGCCACGGATTCCGCCATCACGCACCAGCATGTTGGAGCCGACACCGAGCACTGTGACCGGCACATCAACGGGCTTTTCAGACATAAATAATTGCAGATCCTGCTCGTCAGCCGGATGGAACAGCACATCGACCGGCCCACCGACGCGGAACCAAGTTAGTTTTGCCAACGGTGCGTCTTCCTCGTACCGACCCCGGACAGACGGCAGACGATCAATCAAACTTGTTTGGGAACGCGCCGGCATCATGCTTTCGCCCCCTTCCCGGATTTTGATTGATCGCGCAGCACCGCGAGCTGCTCTGGCAAGGCATTGGCCCAAGCCGTGATGTTACCGGCGCCGAGGCAAACAACAAGATCGCCCGACTCGGCGATGCCGTCGATTAAACTTGCAAGATCTTCCTGATTATCTAAGGCGTGCACGGAACCGTGACCGCGAGCGCGCAACCCTTCAATCATGGCATCACGATCGACACCTTGCAGGGGTTCCTCGCCGGCGGCGTAAACATCAGCCACGATCACTTCATCGGCATCATTAAAACATGTGCAAAATTCATCGAATAAATCGCGCAAACGCGAATATCGATGTGGTTGCATCACGGCGATGACACGGCGCTCGGTTGCCGTGCGGGCCGCTTTTAAAACAGCCGCAATTTCCACCGGATGATGACCATAGTCGTCGATAATCGTTATACCATCGACAATACCAGTCCGGGTAAAGCGGCGGTTAACACCTTCGAATTGTGCCAACGCTTTTCGAATAACCGCTTCGTCGATTCCCATCTCAAGGGCCACGGCAACGGTCGCCAAGGCATTTTGCACGTTATGTTCGCCGACCATAGGCACATGCAGATTTTCAATGTTCGTCCGCTGGCCTGTCATACGGTCGTGAACCACAACATCGAATTGCGAACCACCCGCACCGGAACGCACGTTTTGCCCGCGCACCGATGCCTGAGGCGAAAACCCATAGGTCACAATCCGCCTGTCGGAAACACGCGGGATCATTGCCTGCACTTCCGGATGATCGATACAAAGGGCGGCAAAACCGTAAAACGGTACATTTTCAACGAATGTTGCGAAGGCTTCGCGCAAGGCATCAAACGAGCCGTAATGCTCAAGATGTTCCGGATCAATATTGGTTACGACGGCAATCACAGCCGGCAGCTTCAAGAATGTGCCGTCTGATTCATCCGCTTCGGCGACGAGCCATTCTCCCTGGCCTAAGCGGGCATTAGTCCCCCAAGCGTTAATGATGCCACCGTTAATGACAGTTGGGTCAAGCTCGGCCACATCAAGCAGTTGGGCGATCAAGGATGTTGTCGTGGTTTTGCCATGTGTACCGCCAACGGCAATAGACCATTTTAACCGCATCAATTCAGCCAGCATTTCTGCACGGCGCACGACCGGCAGCAATTTCTTACGCGCGGCAGCCACTTCCGGATTATCATTTTTTACGGCCGATGAAATGACAATGACTTGCGCATCTTTAATGTTTTCTTCGGCATGGCCGATAAGAACCGGAATGCCGATTTCACGCAAACGGCGAACATTAGCACCTTCGGCAATGTCGCTGCCCTGAACCGAATACCCCAGGTTATGCAAAACTTCTGCAATGCCGCTCATGCCGATACCGCCGATGCCGACGAAATGTAACGTGCCAATCGAAAGAGGAATTGCCCTCATGCTGCCTGCCTCCCGATCGATCCATTTTTGTCATTGCCGTTGGAGTGCATGACATTACAAACCACATCGGCAAATGTCTGTGCCGCTTCCGGGCGTCCGATCGCTAGCGAACAGGCCGCCGCGTTTTCAAGCGCCGTGGGATACCCAAATAACGCATTGAGCCGCTCGACCAGCGAATCCGGCGTGAATGATTGTTCCGGCATTAACCAGCCGCCGCCCTCTTCATCAATGGCGTGGGCATTCGCCGTCTGATGATCATCAACGGCATAGGGATAAGGCACCATAATGGCCGGCCGGCCGATGGCAGTAATCTCGGCAACCGTTGAGGCACCAGACCGTCCGATCAAAAGGTGTGCCGCTGCTAAGCGCTCCGGAATATCGGAAAAGAAGGATGACAAGTCAGCTTTTATCCCAAGGCCAACATAAGATTGACGAACGGTCTCAAGGTCTTCCGGACGGCATTGTTGCGTCATCGCAAGGCGCTCACGCCAACGGGGGTCAAGCTTGACTAAAGCCGACGGTAAAACTTCGCTGAATACGCGCGCACCTTGACTGCCGCCCATGACCATCACATTGATGGGAGAGTCTTCCCGCAACGGCGGATATGGCGTCCCCCGTTTTGCGACGATGGCGGACCGAACCGGCATGCCCGTGCAAACAACTTTGCCATTGCTTTCTTCCGGCAGTCCGCGTGAACGCTCAAACGACGTCGCAATCCGGTCGACCCGGGATGCCAGCAACCTATTGGCACGGCCCAGTATCGCGTTTTGTTCGTGAATAACCGTCGGGAAGCCGGCAATCGTAGCCGCCATCAGGGTCGGGAACGAAGCGTAACCCCCAAAACCGACAACAACGGCCGGTTTGAGTTTACGCAGGAGCGAGCGCGCCTGCAGCGTGCCGAAGGCAAGCTCGGGCAAGCTCTTCATGCGCGCCAACATGCCTTTGCCGGCAACGCCGCCAGCTTGGATACGGTGTGTTTCGACATCGCTGAGACCGCCGTTGTAATAGCCGCCACGGCGATCCGTGATCAGAGCCAAACGGCAACCACGGTTTTTCAGCTCAACGGCAAGTGCTTCAGCGGGAAAAACATGACCCCCGGTTCCACCTGCAGCGAGAACAACGAGCGGTGTCTGGCTCATCGCACACCTCCGGGCTGTTCACGGGTTAAGGCAAGCATCATGCCCATGGCATAGGCAAGGGCCACCGTCGAAGAGCCGCCATAGGATATAAACGGTAATGTCATACCTTTCGGCGGAATGAGGTGAATTGCCGAGGCCATATTGATGATGGCTTGCAATCCGAATTGCACCAATAGCCCAACGACGACAAGCAACACGAACAAGTCGTTGCCTTTGAAGATGCGGCTAAAGCCACGGAAAACAACAAAGGCAAACAAGCAGATCATGATTAAACAGGCGATCAGACCAAACTCTTCGCCGGTCACAGCGAAAATAAAGTCGGCATGGGCATCCGGCAGCAGTTCTTTCACACGGCCCTCACCCGGACCACGGCCAAACCACCCGCCGTTTTGAAACGCCTCGATGCCGCGCATCACTTGGTAACTCTCGCCGGCAGCGGGATCGAGGAAGCGATCAATCCGGCTCTGCACATGAGGGAAAGTGAAATACGCGCCAACACCGCCGCCGATAAACAGACAGGCAACCAATGCGACCATCATTAACGGCAATCCGGCGAGAAAGAATTGGACTCCCCAAATTGCCGCAACAACCGTGGTCATACCGACATCCGGCTGCAACAAGAGCAATGCCGCGCATACTAAAAATAATCCCATTGCAATCATATAGCCCGGGAATTGATTATCGAGCCGGCCTTCAGCAAACATCCAGGCGGCCACAACGGCGAAGCTCGGTTTGGCAAATTCTGAAGGCTGCAGTGAAATCGGTCCTAACTGCAGCCACCGCGATGCGCCTTTGATTTCATTGCCGACAAATAAAACAGCTACCATGAGAATAAGGGATGCAGCCAAACAGACCACCGCCAGCCGGCGAATTCCTTTCGTCGATAATAATGAAACGGAGAACAAAACAATGACCGCGAGAAACAGATAAACAAACTGGCGGCGTGCAAAATAAAACGTGTCCAAGCCAATCCGCTCGGCAACCGGTGGCGAAGCCGCCAAGGCCATGACGGCACCGATACCGGCAATCGCAATCAACGCCGCAAGGTTCCAGCGATCGATTGTCCACCACCATTGGGCGATCAAACTCGTATCGGTACGGCTAAATCCGGCCATACTAATGCGCCCCCTCGTAAGGTCGTTCATGTTTACCGGGTAACGCCTCAACCAATCGGCGAAATACTTCGCCGCGGTCTTCAAAATTCTTAAATTGATCAAATGATGCGCATGCCGGCGACAGCAGCACGACGATTTTATTATTCTTACTTTCCTGCAATGCGTGCGCATGAGCACGTTGAACGGCAACATCGAGCGTGCCGCAACGATCGACGGCGACGGACTTCGGTAAAGCCGAGGCGAAAACATCTGTTGCCTCGCCGATTAAATATGCCGTGGCAATGCGATCCGTTAACGACCCCAATCCATCAAGTGAGTCCTCTTTGGTTTGGCCGCCGGCAATCCAGCAAATCATGTCATAACAGGCTAAGGCGCGGGCCGCGGCATCGACGTTGGTCGCTTTGCTGTCGTTGACGAATGAAATGCCGTCGACAATCGCAACCAGTTCCTGACGATGTGGCAGGCCCGGATAACTCTTAAGGCCTTCAATGATATAATCCGTATCGGCACCCGCGGATTTCGTCGCCGCATAGGCTGCGGCCGCATTTTGCCAGTTATGGACACCCGGCAAGGCAGCCGCGGTGCGTAGATCGAGCACGGCTTGATGGCGACCGTTGATGCTGTCGAATAATGTGCCATCAAGCACATATACGCCGCCATCGAGAGCCGTATTGCCGGAAATTGGAATAACTCGCTGATCGCCCTTGGCTTTCAACGTGTCAAAAATCTTCCTGCTGTCTTCGTCATCAATACCGACAATGGCTGTCGCTGATTCGGTTTGATTGGCGAAGATTTGTTGCTTTGCATTGATATAACCCGCCATGCCGCCGTGACGGTCGAGATGATCGGCGCTGATATTTATTAAAACAGCAATATCAAAATCAGCTGACGGCGTTAATTCCAATTGATAGGACGACATTTCAAAAACGTAAAACCCGTCCTTAGAAACCGAATCGAGAGCCAGTACGGGTGAGCCGATGTTGCCGCCAACCCGATTGTCGATGCCCGCACGTTGCAGGATGTGGCCGATCAATGCCGTTGTCGTCGATTTACCGTTCGTTCCGGTTACGCCTAAATAAGACGCTGACGGCACGGCGCGAAATAAGAGTTCAATATCGCCGACGACTTCACATCCGGATTTTCGCGCAAGATGCGCTACCGGATGAGGCTCGGGATGGGTGTGCGGAATGCCCGGACTGAGAACCAATGTCTGAACCTGTTCCCACCGGCAATTGTATAAATCCGTTAGCGGCACTTGCGCAGCTTCGGCCTGCCGTCGTGCATCGGGGTTATCGTCCCAGGCCCATACCTCGACGCCTGAATCCATCAAGGCTTGCGACGCGGTCAGGCCGGTCCGGCCTAAACCGAAGATCGCGACGGGTGCATTTTTAAATTGCGAGAGATCAGTCATGAATCTTCCTCACCGCAACTTCAACGTGGACAAACCGATCAACGCAAGAATTGAAGCGATGATCCAAAAACGAATAACGATGGTCGACTCGGCCCAGCCTTTTTGTTCGAAATGATGGTGCAGCGGCGCCATGCGAAACACGCGCTTACCGGTTAGTTTGAAGGAGAGAACCTGAACAATGACCGAAACGGTTTCCAAAACGAACAAGCCGCCGACGATTGCCAACACCAATTCGTGCTTGGTGATTACGCTCACCGCGCCAACAGCACCGCCGAGCGCCAATGAACCCGTATCGCCCATAAAGACTTTTGCCGGCGGCGCGTTGAACCACAGAAACCCCAAACCAGCGCCGACGAGTGCGCCACAAAAAACGGATAATTCACCGGCACCCGGCACATGGTGAAGCTGCAAATAATTCGAAAATACCGTGTTACCGACAAGATAAGCGATCATCGTGAACACGCCGGCGACAATCATGACCGGCACGATAGCCAACCCATCGAGGCCATCGGTTAAATTGACCGCATTTGAGGCGCCGACCATGACGACGATGGCGAGCAGAATGAAACCCCAGTGAAGATTAATAAGAACGTTCTTAAAAAATGGCACCGCCAATGTCGTGCTTAATGCATCCGGCAGCAACTCGATAATCCACAACACAGCCGCGATGGCGACAAGTGCTTCGAGGGTTAGACGAATTTTACCCGGCAAGCCCTTGCTATCGCGCCGGATGACCTTCCGGTAATCATCGACGAAGCCGATCATGCCGTATGCGATGGTGACACCGAGAGCGATCCAAACAAATCCGTTCGTTAAATCCGCCCACAGAAGCGTCGAGATCGACAGGGCGAGAAGAATCATGACACCACCCATGGTCGGTGTCCCGGCTTTGGTGATTAAATGACTGGCCGGGCCGTCACTTCGGATCGGTTGGCCGCCGCTTTGGCGTGCGCGCAGCAAATCGATTAAGGCCGGCCCCAGCAGAAAACTGATGATGAGTGCGGTCATCACAGCACCACCAGTGCGGAACGTGAGATACCGAAAGACATTCAATGCACCGAATTGGTCGGCCAGGGGATAAAGGTAATTATAAAGCACGACTTTTACCCCCCATTCACGGCACGTTGCGGAGAAGAGGATGATTCTTGATCGGCCTGAAGCGCCAACAGCGCCTCAACAATGACACCCATACGGCTGCCAGCGGAACCTTTAACCGTGATCACATCGCCGGGGGCGACCGCTTCGGTGACAAGCTTCGTCAATTGATCAGCGTTTTCAGCATGGCCGCCGTTTAATTTATTTGGCAAGGCCTCCGCCAAATGTGACATTTCTGGCCCGGCGGTAAACGCCAGATTAATGTCGTTTTCCAAAACATGAGTCAGCAAACATTGGTGCTTCATCGCCGACTGCGCACCCAATTCCAGCATGTCACCAAGCACGGCAATGCGGCGGCCGTTTGCATCCAACTGATATCCGCCCAGAACGGCCAACGCGGCCTTCATGGAAACCGGGCTTGCGTTATAACTTTCATCAATAATGGTAACCTCGCCGCCCGGCACGGCAACGTGATGGATCTGGCCCCGGCCTTTTGCCGGCTGCAAGGCTGCGAGCCGGACTGATGCACTGACAACATCACCCCCTGCCGCCAGCACGCTGGCCAAAACGCAAAGACTATTCATGACCCAATGACGGCCCGGAATGCCGATATGATATGTAAGCGCGTGACCATCGACTTCCGCCATGACGACGGACTTGTCGTGTTCAAGGACCGCATCCAGCAAACGCACCCGGGCACGGTCATTTTGGCCGAATGCGATAAAGTTATTGATGCCACAATTCCGCGCCGCATCGGTTAACAGATCAAAATAAGGATTATCGTGATTGAGGACAGCTGTTCCGCCCGGCATCACACCGGCGAAAATTTCCGCTTTGGCGTGTGCGATTGCTTCCGTCGTTTTAAAGAATTCGGAATGAACCGCTTCAACGGTGGTAATCACGGCAACATGCGGGCGAACCAACCCGGATAACGGTTCAATTTCGCCGGGGTGATTCATGCCGATTTCAAATACACCATACGCTGCTTCTTTGGCCATACGTGCTAGACTGAGCGGCACACCCCAATGATTGTTGAAACTGCCAACGCTGGCGTGGGTCTCACCTTGTTCGCTTAAAACAAATTTCAGTGCTTCCTTGACACCGGTTTTGCCGACACTGCCGGTCACGGCAATAATTTTCGCCGCCGACCGATCGCGCGATGCAGCGCCTAAAGATTGCAATGCTGTCATGGTGTCGTCGACCATCAGCAAAGGCGCGCTGGCAGATAATGTTTTTGATTGTGCATGCACCATAGCCGCAGCGGCATTGCGCTGTAATGCGCTATCGACATAATCGTGGCCGTCATGATGGGGACCCTGCAGGGCAACAAACAAATCGCCCGTTTGTATGGTCCGGCTGTCGATAGAAACACCACTGGCTTGCCACGGAACGGCGCAATGACCGTTGGTCACTGCAATGGCCTCGTCCGATGTCCATAATGCTTGCGCACCGGCCGCCGTCATGAGCGCAACTCCTCAATCGCCGCTTTTACGGCCTGCACATCATCGAAAGACAGAACATCGTCACCGATGATCTGGCCCGTTTCATGCCCTTTACCGGCGACAACCAATACATCGCCTCGCTGCAGATCTTTGATCCCCGTTTGAATAGCTGCCGTTCGGTCACCGATTTCCTGAGCTTCCGGGCACGCCGCCATGATGTCGGCACGGATTTTCGAAGACTCTTCGCTACGCGGGTTGTCGTCCGTCACGATCACATGATCGGCAAGAGTTTTGGCGATGTTGCCCATCTCGGGACGCTTGCCGGTATCCCTGTCGCCGCCGCAACCGAAGATGACGGATAACGAGCCTTTCGTATGCGGGCGCAAGGCGAGCAGCACATGCGACAGCGCATCCGGGGTATGGGCGTAATCGATGAAAACCATGGCACCTGACGGATGCCCTGCAATGGGCTGCAAGCGCCCCGGTGCGCTTTTGAGTGCTTCGAGCGCGGCAGCAGCCGATTTCGGTTTTTCGCCGGTCGCGATTGCCAAGCCCAATGCGCATAAAGCGTTGGCAATTTGAAAGGTGCCAATTAACGGAAGGCTCACGATAAACCGTTCGTCATGAACAGCAAGGTCGAGGTCATAACCGTTCGGCGTATCGATAATTCGTTTGCAGCAAATATCGCCTTGTTCGATACCATACGTCATCACGCGGTGACCGCGATCAATACAGATCGAGTTTAATCGTTCAAATTCCGGCGCATCGATATTCAAAACGGCCGTACCGCCATCGATCAGGACCTCCGCAAAGAGGCGCGCCTTCGATTCCAAATACACAGCCATGGTGCCGTGATAATCCAAGTGATCACGGGTTAAATTTGTAAAAGCCGCAGCACTAATGCGGACACCATCGAGTCTGAATTGATCAAGGCCGTGGCTGGATGCTTCCATCGCTAAATGCGTAATGCCCTGATCGGCCAAATCACGCAAAGACTTGTGCAACGCGACGGGGTCGGGCGTCGTTAAATTCCCCTCAATGGAGTCCGTGTCCGTTTGAATGCCAATCGTACCAAGGCTTGCCGCACGGTGTTTGGCGGCGGTCCAAAGCTGGCGCAAAAAATGAGCGACGGATGTTTTCCCGTTGGTGCCCGTCACGGCGGCAATGGTTTCGGGCTGCGTTTGATAATACCGGGCGGCAAGTTTGGCGAAACGGCGATGCGGGTTTTCATCGACAATTAACGGAACCTGATCGGCCTGTTCCTTAAGCTGTGTGCCGAGCGGCGCCAGAATGGCCGTAGCTCCTTTTTCAATGGCGTCGTTGATAAATAAGCGGCCGTCTGTTTTAGTTCCCGGCAGGGCGGCAAATAAATACCCAGGCGCAACCTGGCGGGAATCACCGGTTAACCCATTAATTTCCTGTGCTAAGTGCGCCGCACCTTCAATCACTGTGTATTCTTCTCCTTGCAATAACTCATCGAGTCGCAATTCGCCGCTCCCGAATCGAGACCGAAGCTTTCGTAACGGAAAATAATTTTGTCGGCGCCCGCTGCGGTGCCTTTTGTTCGTGGACCGGCAACATGCCGAGTGCTGGCCCCATGCGCTCAATAACACGGCGCACGACTGGTGCTGCGACCCAACCACCTGTTGCGTAATTTTGAGTCCGCTCATTCCCTTTAGGCTCATCAACAAGCACAAGAATGACATAGCGCGGATTATCGAGCGGGAAGGCCCCGACGAACGAAGAGATCAACGATTTTCTTTTATACCGGCCGCCGACTTGTTTTTCGGCTGTGCCGGTTTTACCACCCACGCGGTAACCGGGAACGGCGGCTTTCCGACCGGTGCCGTTGGCAACAACCATGCGCATCAGTTTTCGCATCTGCCGCGAGGTCTTCCGGGACAAAACTTGCTGGCCTCGCGCCATATGCACGTGCGATCGTTTTAATAATGTCGCTGGATACCTGACGCCGCCATTCACTAAAACAGCAACCGCTTCGGCCATTTGTATCGGGCTGACAGCAATGCCATGACCAAATGAAATGGTCATCGTGTTAATGTCGCGCCACCGTGCCGGCGACAAGGACGAGCCCACTTCCGGCAATTCAATTTCAGAAGTGCCCAACAGACCCAATTGTTTGAGATAAGCTTTTTGAGCTTGCCCGCCGACATCGAGCGCCATTTTCGCCGAGCCAATGTTTGAGGAGTGCACTAAAATTTCCGGCACACTGAGCCATCTGTTTTTGGCGTGGTAGTCGGAAATTTTAAACCGGGCAATTTTAATCGGCCGGCTGGCATCATAACCATCGCGCATCGTGACCGTACCGCTATCGAGCGCCATCGCCGTGGTGAACAACTTAAACGTCGAGCCCATTTCATAAACACCTTTGGTCACCCGATTAAATCCGGCTTCACCTATGGCGCCTGAGGGATCGTTCGGCGAAAAATCCGGCAAAGAAACAGATGCCATCGTCTCACCGGTTTGCACGTCCAAGATAATTCCTGCACCGCCAAGCGCCTTGAACTCGGTTACGGATGCGCTTAGTTCTTCACGCAAGATGGATTGCAACCGAACATCAATCGACAAAATGAGCGGATTGCGTCCTTCACTGAGAACATTATTGAAGTAACGCTCCGTCCCCGCGATTCCCTTGCCATCGACATCGGTGAAGCCGAGAATATGGGCTGCCATCGTGCCGTGCGGATAAACCCGGCGAATTTCCTGCTTGAATTCGAAACCGGGAATACCGAGCCGGTTAACCTCATAAACCTGATGCGGCGTTAGATTGCGGCGAATCCATACAAAAGCACTGTCGGCTTTTAATTTCTTCGTCAAATCCTTGCGATTCAGGTCCGGCAAAACCCGAAGAATTTTATCGATGGCATCATCGGCATCCAGTACGTCGCGCGGGTTGGCATACAGCGAATCCGTCGGCAAATTCGTCGCTAGAATAACGCCGTTACGATCGACAATATCGGCCCGGCTTAATACCGGTTGTTCGCCGATTGTCGCTGCGTACCGGGGACTTGCCTGATAATCGAGCAAGGCCAGATCGACCACACGGCCGGTCACGGCGGCAAATGCGAGCATCATGACAATGCCCGTCACCAGCAACCGGTTGCGTCCGACTTCTAGCGCCTGTTTTTGGTTGCCTTCGAGATGCACTCGGCGGCTGTGCTTCAGCTCCCGGGCATCGTTGTAAAAGTTTTTAAACAAGTTTGTCATTACGGGTTCCTTCTTCGGTCTGTCGTTCTGTCAGCCAAATGGGGAGAAGGAGAAGACAGCGGCGCATTAATTCTCTCCGCTGCGAAGGAGGCGTCTTCGATGGGTACACGCTTATCGAGCGCTTGCCATTGCGATAATTGATCCGCCGTTGTTGGTTGCATGTTCAAATGACGCTCGGCCAAACGGCGCAACCGTGCCGGGTTATTCATGTGGCTCCATTCCGCATTCAGCACATGAATGGAGCGTTCGTTCGCTTTAATGTCGCGGTTTAAAGTTCTGAGTTCATGTTCGAGGTCCTGTACTTGATATTTGACCGCGAACACGACAAGACTGAGGGCGCCGGCCAACAGGATAAACAGCATGGTGGTGTGGCGAATCATGCTGCTCTCCTGTTGCCGGAGTTATGGTACCGTTCGCCGTCTTGGTCATCGCCGGGCCAGGATGGTGCGTCCAGGCGTTCGGCGGCCCGAAACCGGGCAGACCGCGAACGGGGATTCACGGCGACTTCCGCTGCCGTGGGCTTAGTCGCGCGGCGGCGCAAGAGACGAAACGTCGGGGCTGGTGACGCCGTTTCTTGATCCGGCAAATGACGGGAAGTTTTGCCGGAGGTGCCGCTACGCAAACGCAGAAATTCTTTAACCTTTCTATCTTCCAGGGAATGGAACGAAACGACGGCAAGATGGCCGCCGGGTTCGATAATTTTTTCGGCCGAAGACAAGCCGCGATCGATTTCGCCCAATTCGTCGTTCACATAAATGCGCAAAGCTTGAAATGTGCGGGTCGCTGGATCGATGCCATCACGGTTGCGCGGCATGACACTGCGCACGGTTTCGGCGAGTTGCAATGTCCGCGTAAAAGGCTGCTCACGCCGCGCCTCAACAATCGCCTTTGCAATCCGGCGCGATGCGCGTTCTTCGCCATACTTATAAATGATGTCTGCAAGCTCGCTTTCCGATGTGCCATTGACGACATCGGCGGCCGTGGGACCGGCTTTTTCCATGCGCATATCTAACGGGCCGTCGGCGCGAAACGAAAAGCCGCGTTCGGCCTGATCCAGTTGCATGGACGAAACGCCAAGATCAAGCGCCACGCCCTGTACGGCTGTTACGCCCTGGGTTGAGAGGAGGCGGTTCATTTCACTGAACCGCCCCGTCAACACAGAGAGTCGGCCGGCAAACTGTTGCTCTAAATCCGATGCTTGCGATTTCACGTCAGGATCGCGGTCGATCCCGTAAACTTTACATTGCGCCGCTTCGAGAATGGCCCGGCTGTAACCGCCGGCGCCGAATGTTCCGTCGATATAAATTCCACCGTCTTGGGGCGACAGCGCCGCGAGCACTTCCTTGACCATGACCGGCTTGTGTCCGCCTGTTTGCACGATCTCAGCACTCCTCCGATGACGGGTGGGCAGGACGAAGTTTGAGCGTAGCGCCACGGGCTTTGGCGCGCTCGAAGGCATTAAGGCGATGGGCTTCGTAGGCTTTCGGCTGCCAAAGCTGCAGCCCCGCACCACGGCCGACAAAGGCAACCTCGCCGGTAATCCCGGCGTGATCGCGCAGATCCTGGGGCAGCACCACCCGCCCTTCCGGATCGAACGGCAGGGGAAACGCATTCTCCAGAATGATGGCGGCGAGGTCGTCGTGTTCGTCGGAAAAAAGGTCCAAATCCTCGAGGCTGTCGCTGAGCCGCGCCATAAACGCTTCGCCGCAGGCCTCGATCGCCGGGACTTTGAAGTGGGGATAGGCATAAAGTCCTGAAAACGTTTGGTTCTCAAAGGACGCGCGAAAAGGCTTAGGAACGGACACCCGTCCTTTCTTGTCAATTTTATTGACGTACTTGCCCACCAGCAGCGGCATGGCAGCCCCCATAAAAACCGTTTAAATCCAATGCTTAAGGCTCGCCCGTCTCGCCTATGCCGCATGGATTCGGTCTTAACGCACCAATTGATCCCTTGGGATATCATGGGAAATAATGGGCGTCAATGGGACACTATGGTCGCAACTGGGTTAATAAAGTCTTTCTGTACAGGCATTTGTCACCGATCCTGGTTATGCCCGGACCCCCCAACGCCGGAGCGTTGTTTTTGATCGATGACATTACAGGGCCTGAATACGGCGTCTTTATGGTGAAAACCTTAAATTTTCGACAGAAAACGGCGGTTGCTCCAACATCAGTGAAGGCCTAAAGTGCGGAAACTCGCCGTTTTTTGCCCATACCGCCTCATAAGGACACCCCGCCCCATGACCCTGGTTTTATCCAATGAAGACGTCGAGGCCGCTTTCACCATGGAAGACTGCCTGTCCGCGCTCGAAGAGACCTACCGGCATGTCGCCGAGGGCCAGGCGCTGACCGGGCGGCGCTCGGATGTCATGACCCCGACCGAGCCGTATCAGGGCGAAGAAGCCTCGTATTTGCTGAAAATCATGAACGGCGCGGATGCCAAGCTCGGCATCGCCGCCCTGCGGCTCACCTCCGAGATCATGATTTGGCCGGAAATTTCGGGTGTGCGCCGGCGCACCAAGGCACCGCGGGCGCCGAACGACCGTTGGGTCGGCCTCGTTATGCTGTTTTCCACCACCACCGGCGAGCCGCTTGCCATTTTTCCGGACGGGGTGATGCAGAAAATGCGGGTCGCGGCGACGAGTGCTTTGAGTGCAAAGTTCATCGCGCGTGAGGATGCCGAAATTGTTGCACTGATCGGTGCCGGTTGGCAGGCGGGGGCTCATGCATTAGCCCTATCAAAAGTGCGCGCGTTAAAAGAAATTCGCGTATTTAGCCCCACGAAAAAACGCCGTGAGACTTTTTGTAAAGAACTGCAAGAAGAAATTGGCGTGACCATGTCGCCGGTCGACTCACCCGAAGCCGCCGTTCAAGGTGCCGACATCGTGCAATGTGCAACCAGCGCGATGGAAAACGTTTACTTTAAAGACTGGATGCAACCGGGTGTCCATGTCGCAACAATCCGTGACGGCGAATTGGAACCGGCGATGATCGATGCCGCCGATGTGCTGGTCATTCACGATCCCGCCAATATGGGCCATGCCCACTTTCAAGCCATCGGCGGTGCGCGCAACAAGGATCACGATAACGAAACGGCGGGACGCGAGGGTCGGGACGATTGGACCTCGGCACCATCGCTTGCCGATATCATCTCGGGTAAAAAAACCGGGCGGGAAAACGATAATCAGACATCATGCTTTTTAAATTACCGCGGATTCGGTGTACAGTTTGCCGCTGCCGGGGCTGCGTTCTATCATAAGGCGAAAGAAATGAAACTCGGCCACGATCTACCGACCGACTGGTTCACAGAAGACGTATTACCCTAACAGTTATAAAAGAAAACAATCACATGACTCTCCTTCTTTCCAATGAAGAAATCGAAGACTTATTGACCATGCCGGAAAGCTTGGCGGCGCTTGAGCTCGCCTATAAAGACGTTGCCGAAGGCAAAGCCATTCCCGGCACACGCGCCGATAGTGTTGGGCAAACAAAAGGGGAAACCGATACGGATGAAGCGCTCTATCAACTCAAGATGATGGGCAGCATTGCCGAATCCCTTGAGGTCGGCGCTATCCGGATCAACTCCGATATTCTCACCTGGCCAACAAAATCAGGTACCAAACGCCGCACGAAAGCACCGCTTGCCCCGAACAACCGCTGGACCGGACTGGTGTTGTTGTTCAGCATGAATACGGGCGAGCCGTTAGCGATCTTTCCCGACGGGATCATTCAACTCACCAGGGTCGCGGCGACCACGGCCCTGGGAATTAAGTACATGGCACGGGAAAACGCTAAGACCGTCGGCTTGATCGGTGCCGGGGAGCAAGCCCGCTCGCACGTCATCGCGACGGCTGCCGTGCGCGATGTCGAGTCGTTTAAAGTTTACGGTCCAACAAAAGCAAACCGAGATGCGTTTTGCCAGGAACTGCAAGGCAAGACGGGCATTCAAATGACCCCGGTGGACTCTGCTCATGAAGCCGTCGAAGGCACCGACATTGCCATCTGCGCCACCAACGCTCTAGATCCGGTTTTGTTTCAGGACTGGGTCGAGCCCGGCATGCATATCACGTCGATCCAGGATAAAGGCGCGTCGGAGATCGAACCGGAAGCGATATTGAAAGCCGATGTCGTCGCCGTGCACGAACGCGGCAATATGAGTCACGGCTACATAACAAAAACCAAAGGTGTCAACATGCCCGATCAGGGCGAGGACCTGACAATGATGCCGGAATTGGAAGCGGTTATGAAAAGCCCGACGCTCGCGGAAATCATTGCCGGGCTTGCGCCAAGCCGCACGAGTGATGATCAAGTGACATGTTTTCTGAATTACCGCGGGCTTGGCGTACAGTTCGCCGCCTTGGGACACGCGGTTTACAATAACGCCAAAAAACAAGGTGTCGGCAACGAATTGCCGACGGATTGGTTTACCGAGAACGTGTGCCCGTAATTTAAGATTCCGCAAAATGCAGAAGCGCGGCTCCACAAACGGAACCGCGCTTCCTCTAAATATCGCTTTGAAGATTAACTTGATTAATCATCTTGATTGACGAATGAATCGACTTTGGTCCGCATTTCCTCGCCCATTCGAGAAAGCTCGTCAGACGCCCCCAATACTTGCGAAGCGGATTGACCCGTTTCGGATGCCGCTTCGCTCAGCCCCGAAACGTTTCGGGCCACCTCTTGCGTCGCGGCACTTTGTTCTTCCACAGCACCCGATACGGACGTTGCGATTTCGCTAATTTGGTCGATCACCTTACTGGTTTCCTCAATCGCACCGACGGCAAATTGCGTCGCTTCCTGCATGCCGGTAATTTGCTCGCTGATTTCATCCGTAGCCTTCGCCGTTTGATTGGCGAGGTTCTTCACTTCCGATGCAACAACGGCAAACCCTTTACCGGCATCGCCGGCGCGGGCCGCCTCAATGGTTGCATTCAGTGCCAACAAGTTGGTTTGATCCGAAATATCCTTAATCAAACCGATCACTTCACCAATTTTCATGGAAGCTTCCGACAGGCTTTGAATTTTTTCGTTGGCTTCTCTGGCTTTGGAAACAGCTTGCGAAGCAATTTCGGCCGATTTCGAGACCTGCTGTGAGATTTCAGCAATAGAGGCCGTCAGCTGTTCCGTCGCCGCCGAAACCGTGGAAGCCTGAGAGGACATTTCTTCCGCCGTCGACGCCAAGGTTTCCGATGACGCTTTCAATTCCGTCGAGGCCGAGGCCACTGACTCAACAACACCCTTCACTTCCTGAGCAAACCGGAGTTTATCTGTGATAACATCCCACGTCAGCATGGCACCCGTATAATTGCCGTCAATATCATTAATGGCATTCACCAACAGGCTCAACGTGTGGTCACCTAAGGGGATATTCGCCTTATGGGGCAAATTGCTTGGATCGCCTAAAAGTTGACGTTGGTGCTCGGGTGTTTTGTGAAAAATGTCGACGCATTGGCCGATAAGGTCGTCGACCTTGCACGGCAACAAACTTTCCAATGGCCGCAATGTGTCGATACTGGTTTTGTTCGCATAGGTGATCGTAAAATCTTTCCGATCCATGAACATCACATTGATCGGCATTTGATTAAGCACTTGCGCCTGCTCGTTTGTTTCTTTTTCCATGCGAACTTTGTCCGTAATGACACTCCACGTCAGCATCGCGGCAACGTAATTGCCCTTTTGATCGTGCAACGCGGTCACCAGAAGGTCCAAAATCTCGTCGCCGACAGAAATTTTCGCCTGATGCGGCAGGTTCGAAGGATCGGCCAACATTTTGCGCTGATGTTACGGCGCTTTGTGAAAGATATCGATACATTGGCCGAGAATTTCATTGGCGGCGACCGGCAAGACATGCTCGATCGTTTTTAACGTATCGACACTCGTTTGATTCACATAGGTAATTCGAAAATCCTGAATGTCGCAGAGCATGACGTTAATCGGCATGGTCTCCAGCATTTGCTCGAATAATTTCGTGTGAGCAGGCGATTTCTTTAACATCTTCGTCCTCCAGCTTTTTGCCGGTCTTTTAACCGGTTTTACATCCGTTTTTAATTCTGATCGGCCCGCGGCCTTCATGGTATCGGCAAGCAGCATGTAACATTTTGTCCACGCTTCCTTAACTGGTGGTGTAAAACCATCCCCTAAACCCTGTCCCAGTGTCCACAATAGGGCCTGCGCGACAGTATCATAATCTTTGTCAGAAACACCATAACCCTTATGTCTCCGGCCTAAATCCTGCACGGCGGGAACGATTTCATCTAATTTATTCAATCCGCCTACAGCCGTCGCGATCATCGCCATCAGCTTGCGGCCCTGCTCTTTCATATCCCCCTTGAACAGTTTCTTTAGGGAAGGATCGATCTCGAACAGCTTGTTGTAAAACAACTCGGCCGCCGTTTCTTTAATCGGAAGGACCTTCTTAAAACTGTCTTGAACGAGGGCGATTTCTTGTGGGGTCATCTTTCTACCTGTGCGTGCACTTTATGAATGAACAACGTCGGCTTGAGACGGGACATAAGCCCGGCGCGTCAGAATATAGGCGGCGATTGGCGTCATAACGGCAGTCATCGCCAAAGGCGCGACCCAATTGCCGGCAAAGACCATGGTGATAATCACAATACTCAACGCCATCATGGATACGGCCATCGCCTTGGCCTTCGGTGGGATGACTTTATGCTCATGCCAAGCCCGCAGCGGCGGACCGAAACGCTTATGGTTCCAGAGCCAATACCGGAACCGCTCGGAACTTTTCGAAAAAGCCCAAAGGGCGATGATCAAAAACACCGTCGTCGGCATTCCCGGCACGAAAACGCCGATGATGCCGAGGGCGACGTTGAAAAACCCGAAACCGAGTAACAACCAGCGCGCGACGCACGTCCCAAGCCGGACAGGTCCCTGAGAGACGGCTTTCGCCGGGCATGTTTCACCAATAGAATTTCTGCTTATCATGGCAGGCGTTATAGAAGGGACCTTGAAACACTTAAACTGTGGTTTCCCGCAGCCCACCTCGGGAAAACCCGTATAAAATGGTAAAACCCGGCAAAAACTGGGGTTTACCTACTTTACCAGGGTCGGATTTTTAACTTTCTCAGATCACGTTTTTCTCTCGCAGCTTGCTAATCGTTGTGGCGTCATACCCGAGATCGGCCAAGACATCGTCCGTATGCTCGCTCGCTTCCGGCGTATGGCGGAAGCATGTCACGGGGCGGTCAACATTGGAAAAATTGATCGGCGTGCCGACGACATTGAACGAACCAAGCTCAGGGTGCTCCTGGGTTCGGGCCATCTTAAGGTGCTGAACCTGCGGATCGGCAAAAACCTGCTCGATATTATTCACCGGGCCGCACGGCACGCCCGCTTCAATGAGCATGTCGGTGATTTCGGCGCTGGTAAAGTTCGAGAACTCTTCCTCGATGATGGCATTTAACGCCTCGCGATTCTCGGCACGCTTATCGACTGATGTATAATCCGGATGATCAATCAGGTCTTCACGATCAATAGCTTTGCAAAGACGCGGGAACCGGGTGCTGCTGGCGGACATAACGATATGGCCGTCTTTGGTTTTATAACGCCCCACAGGGACGCCGGTGGGGTGATAGTTGCCGTTGGCTTTCGGCACTTCGCCGTTGATGAGATAACGCGCGGCCTGCAAATCCAACATGCTGATCATGGTTTCCAGCAATGACGTGTGCACCCATTGACCTTTGCCGGTAACTTCCCGGTCCAACAGCGCCATTAAAACGGCGTGGGCGAGAAACATGCCCGAACAAAGATCGGTGATGGGAATGCCGACTCGCATCGGTCCATCTTCCGGATTGCCGGTGACCGACATCAAACCGCCCATGCCTTGGGCAATTTGGTCGACACCATGGCGTTCGGCATAAGGGCCAGTTTGTCCGAAACCGGAAATGCTGGCGTAAACCAGCCGCGGGTTGATCTTCTTCACGGTGTCATAGTCGATGCCGAGCTTGTGCTTCACGACGGAACGAAAGTTTTCCACCAACACGTCGGCGTCTTTAATGAGCTTAAAGAAAATTTCTTTGCCTTCTTCGGTTTTGAGATTGATCGAGATGGCGCGTTTGTTGCGGTGCAGGTTTTGGAAATCAAAACCGTGCCGCTTACCCGTGGAACCGACTCGGTTCTTGCCCGATTCCAACGGCGGCTCAACCATGATGACATCCGCCCCCCAATCCGACAGTAAGCGCACACAGGTCGGCCCGGCGCGGGCATGGGTCATATCGATCACGCGAAAACGCTTCAGCGGCAAGTTGTCGGTCATGATGAAACCTCCCCAGTATTGATAAAGACCGTTGAAACAGTGTAGCGGAGAAAAAAATAAATGCCAGATGGCCTATAAGCCGGGTTTTGTACCCATAAATGGGCGATGACCATTCATCTGGGACGTCCGTTACCGGACGCCTCGCGCGACCGACCCGGATGACAGTGTGGAAACGCACCGGCGCAAAGCGCGTGTCACCCCTATTTGGTCTTGCTCCCGGTGAGGTTTACCGTGCCGTCTCTGTTACCAGCGACGCGGTGCGCTCTTACCGCACCCTTTCACCCTTACCCGGCTTTCACATCACGCCGGGCGGTTTGCTTTCTGTGGCACTTTCTCGAGGGTCGCCCCCGCCGGGCGTTACCCGGCACCGTGTTTCCATGGAGCCCGGACTTTCCTCCCCC
>Ga0181593_10000209_pt1 | contig 48594 bp, 42 predicted proteins | sample 071ome_19_FD_133756 | JGI IMG/M metagenome (GOLD analysis project Ga0181593, IMG submission 133756) | Coastal salt marsh microbial communities from the Groves Creek Marsh, Skidaway Island, Georgia - 071413AT metaG (megahit assembly) | ecosystem: Environmental > Aquatic > Marine > Intertidal... | reverse complement strand
TCATCAACATGACCACGCGCGGTTTGCACATTTCGTAAAAATCGCGCCAGGTAGCGGATTGGCTGGAGGTAATCTCAGTCACGGTTCATTCAGTCTAAACAAGAGTTGTAGTTGTGGGGGGATTTTCACTGCTTTGGTAGCAGGTAATTCAGCCCCGTTTGGGCACTCCTCAGAGCGCGGGCATTTGATCATGTTTCGTGCCCAATCTCAAGCACAGTCACTATTGTACGAGGCTTTCTAGCACTGCGAAATCCGTCGATGAGCAAAATTTCCATAGCTTCAAAAATTAGTGACAGGAACCTGTCAAAAATCATTGATTTGGCGCAGTTTTTACCCGCGCAGCAGGGCAAAATTACTTGCGGTAGTAGGTAATTTTCTATAGCATTTCGAACCGCGTGAGGTGTGCCAGAATCTTTAAATTCAGCGCTTTCCAGCGGATATTTGAAGAACGAAAGTGCTCCATCCAAGAAGAAATAAAACTAGGGTATCTACAGAGTAACCGAGGCGCTTAAAACAAGAGCTCAAATTTTTGAGCCGGGTCTCTGACTCCCTGGAACTAAATGAATAAGTCGAGAATCATTCAGCAACAAGGCCAAATGCAAGTTTGACAGCCTTGTCGGCTAGAACGTGTTTGTAAATTTTAGAAGGAATACAGGTTTATGGCTTTAGCGGTCGTTATTTTTCTGCTGGTAATCGGTTCGATTATCTTCCATTTCGCTTCGCCGGGATTGGGCTGGTGGTTCACTGAAATTGCTGCGGATTGGGGTTCGATCGACTTTACGATCAATGTCACTTTCTGGGTTACCGGTGCCGTCTTCATCCTGGTAAACCTCTTCATGGCTTACTGCATTTACAAGTTTCGCCAGAAACCTGGCCACAAGGCGGTTTACGAGCCTGAGAATACCAAGCTTGAGGTCGGTCTTTCCGTGATTACCACCGTTGGTGTAATCGCCATGCTGGCACCAGGCCTGTTTGTATGGGCGTTGTTCGTGACACCACCCGATGAAGCCACTGAATTCGAAGTACTGGGTCAACAATGGCAATGGCAATACCGCTATCCAGGCGCAGACGGCGTGCTTGGCACTGCTGATGTTGGCAATGTCACCGAGTCCAACCCATTCGGAATTAATCTGGAAGATCCCAATGGTCAGGACGATATCATCGTCAACGACCCGGAAATGCATTTACCTGTGGACCGTCCGGTTCGAGCCATGTTGCGCTCTCATGACGTTTTACATAACTACACCGTGGCACAATTCCGCGTAAAAATGGACATGGTTCCCGGCCTGGTTTCTTCTCTTTGGTTCAACCCAACCCGAGTCGGAGAATACGACATCCTTTGTGAAGAACTCTGTGGTATTGGCCACTTCATGATGCGTGGCAAGGTTGTTATCGACACCCAGGAAGACTTTGATGCCTGGATTGCAGAGCAACCAACATTTGCTGAAACCCAAAACATGACTGCAGCCAATCCTGCTGCTGGTCAGGCCCAATACGCTGTTTGTGCTGCCTGTCATGGTGCGCAGGGCGAAGGTAACCAGGCACTGAACGGCCCGAAACTGGCCGGTATGCAGCCCTGGTACATTGAGCGGCAATTGCAGTACTTCAAGCAAGGTGTACGCGGTGGTGAGGGTGATACCCTGGGTCAGCAAATGGCGCCTATGGCCAATATGCTTGCTGATGACCAGGCCATCCGTAATATGGCAGCTTATATTGCTAGCCTGCCCGACACCCCCGCAGCCTCCACGATTTCTGGAGATGTTGAAAACGGTCGTGACATCTACGAGCGCAACTGTGCTGCTTGCCACCTCGATAGCGGATCTGGCACCTGGTACACCGATGCGCCCAAACTGGCGGGCATGAGTGACTGGTACTTCGTAACCCAGATCAGCAATTTCCGCGCCGGCATTCGCGGCCTGCACCCGAGCGATGACTACGGTGAGCAGATGGTTTCCATGGCTACAGCAATGGCAGACCTGCAAGAGATTCAAGACGTAGCAGCCTATATCAATACACTTAGATAAGACTGCACGGGTTTTTTACGACACGATTTTTCATTTAAAAAATTACAGTAGTTGCCTAGAGCAGCGCTTACGATTAAAGGTTTAGGAGGATTTAATGGCTTACGTTCCATTAGCTGACCAAGATAAAGAGATGGAGATGCACCATCCCCATAGCTGGGTCGAACAGTATGTTTGGAGCCAGGATCACAAGGTTATTGCGATTCAATACGGCAGCCTGGCTGTCTTTACCGGCATTGTTGGTCTGGCGTTGTCAGTGCTGTTCCGCCTGCAATTGGGATTTCCGGAATCAGTCGACTTTATCGATCCGAGCTTTTACTACCAGGCAGTAACCATGCACGGCATGATTATGGTGGTGTATTTCCTGACCGCACTGTTTCTGGGTGGTTTTGGTAACTACATGATTCCGTTGATGTGCGGCGCACGGGACATGGTGTTTCCGTTCATGAACATGCTCTCGGTCTGGACCTTCCTGCTCTCTGTCATCATCCTGATGGCGAGCTTTTTCGTTAGCGGTGGCCCGACAGGTGGCGGCTGGACACTCTACCCCCCGCAAACCGGCATGGACGGCACACCGGGCAGTGATTTGGGCATTGTATTGATGCTGATTTCCTTGGCCGTGTTTATCGTTGCCACAACCATGGGTGGTCTGAATTACGTGGTTACCGTACTGCAGTATCGTTGCCGCGGTCTCACCATGATGCGCCTGCCACTAACTGTTTGGGGTATTTTTGTCGCCACAGTATTGGCGCTGTTTGCCTTCCCGGCTCTGCTGGTCGCCTCGATCATGATGTTGTTTGACCTTTTGGCGGGTACCAGTTTCTTCATGCCGGCGGTGATCGAGGCGGGCTCACCGATGGACCACAACGGTGGCTCTCCAATCCTGTTCCAGCACTTATTCTGGTTCTTTGGTCACCCCGAGGTTTATATTGTTGCGCTGCCAGCTTTCGGCCTGGTCTCTGATGTACTGAGCACACATGCTCGCAAAAACATTTTCGGATACCGCATGATGGTGTGGGCCATTGTCGCTATTGGCGCATTGAGCTTTATCGTATGGGCACACCATATGTATGTAAGTGGTATGCACCCTTACTTCGGTTTCTTCTTTGCCACCACCACGTTGATTATTGCCGTGCCGACTGCGCTGAAGGTATATAACTGGGTGCTGACTCTGTGGGAAGGCGATATCCGACTGAATACTCCGATGTATTTTGCCATCGGTTTTATTTTCACTTTCATTCACGGCGGCCTGACCGGCTTGTTCCTGGGCAACGTGGTAATTGACCTACCACTGTCTGATACCTACTTCGTGATTGCCCACTTCCACATGGTGATGGGTGTATCTCCAATCCTGGTATTGTTTGCCGCAATCTACCACTGGTTCCCACTGATTTCCGGCAAGATGTACAACGAGACACTGGCCAAATGGCATTTCTGGCTGACTTTCCTCGGTGCTTACGCCATTTATCTGCCTATGCACTATCTCGGATTCCTTGGTGTACCACGCCGCTATTACATGCTGGGCACGACTGATTTCATCCCGGCTTCAGCACAGTCGCTTAACGAATCAATTACTGTTGCTGCCATTTTGGTTGCTGCGGCTCAGATCCTGTTCTTTGTAAACATTATCTGGACCCTCAAGAGCGGCAAGAAAAGCGAGAAGAACCCCTGGGGTTCTGCTTCGCTGGAATGGCAAACGCCTGACCTGCCACCCAAGCATGGTAACTGGGGTGAAGAATTGCCAACTGTTTATCGCTGGGCTTATGACTACAGTGTGCCAGGCGCCCATGAAGACTTCATTCCGCAGAATACGCCTGAGAGTGAAGAGCCTACTGTGGACGAACAGCATTTCGATCCGGATCACGATGAATCCAAGGCCGATCTATGAGTTTGTTCAAGACACTCGGCACCAAGCCCTGGGAAAGAAAGGGTGTAATCGGAGGCCTCGAACCTGAAGGCGCCTTCGATTCGCCTGCGGAGAAAGTTGCGCTTTCGTACTTTCTCGTTATCGCCTCAGTAATCTTTTCCCTGTTTACGGTGAGCTACTTCATTCGTATGGAGCTGCCAGACTGGCGGCCCCTGACTGAACCAGGCTCACTGTGGCTGAATACTGGCCTGCTGTTCATTAGTAGCGCCTTGTTTCAATGGGCACGCAATATTTCCAAAGGCGAATCACGCCGCAATATCCTGACTGCCTTCATTGGCAGCGGCATATTTGCCATCTTGTTTATCGCCGGGCAACTGGTGACCTGGAATGGTCTGCAGGAAGCCGGGTATTACCTGTCTTCCAACCCAGCCAATGCTTTCTTTTACATGTTCACTGGCGTGCACGCTGTGCACTTACTGGGTGGACTCTGGGTATGGAGCAAGAGCTGCATACGTCTGTTATCTGGTGCCGAGTTGAAGGATCTTCGACTCAGCATCGAGCTTTGTACTATGTACTGGCATTTTCTGTTGATCGTGTGGCTGGTTTTGTTTGCCATCATGTCCAACACATAACATTGGATTTAGATTAAAACTGTTAACGTACGGGAACGACGAATGAGTGAAGCAGCAGTTGAGCAAGCACCCAAAGCGGGTGTAACAGGACTGGTCGATGACTGGTCCGCCGACAAGCAGGCCTATCATGTGCCATGGGGCAAGGCCATGATGTGGATATTTCTGGTAAGTGATACCTTTATTTTCACTTGCTTCCTGACTGGCTATTTGAATGTCAGGATGACCACTACCGAACCCTGGCCAATACAGAGCGAAATTTTTGCCCTGTCATTTTTTGGTAGTGACCCAATTCCACTGATCCTCATTGCAATCATGACGTTCGTGCTCATTACGAGCTCGGGCACCATGGCGCTTGCCGTAAACTACGGCTATCGCAAGGACAAGCAGAAAACCTTCTGGCTGATTTGTGCGACAGCCTTTTTTGGTGCCACATTTGTTGGCATGCAGGCTTTCGAGTGGTCGAAACTGATCCTCGACGAAGGCGTGCGGCCCTGGGGTAACCCGTTCGGAGCAGCACAGTTTGGCTCGGTATTTTTTATGGTGACCGGGTTCCACGGTCTGCACGTATCCGCCGGGGTAATCTACCTCATGTGGGTGGCATTCCGGGTCAAACGCGGTTACTACGATAAGAAAGGTTTCGAGATTGTCGAAATTGCCGGTCTGTACTGGCACTTTGTTGACCTCGTCTGGGTATTCATTTTCGCATTTTTCTACTTATTGTAAGAGGAGACAGTAATGTCATCGGAAGCAGGTCAACAACATCCTCTTGGGATTTACTACAAAATCTGGATTCTTTTGTTCGTCGTCAGTTTTTTCTCCTACATGGTCGACTATCTCGGCTTTCAGGGATTCTGGCGCTGGAGCCTGGTACTCACATTTATGGTCGTCAAGGCTGGTTTCATCGTCGCGATCTTCATGCACGCAGCATGGGAGAGACTGGCACTGGTTTTCACCATACTCGGTCCACCAGTTGTCCTATTGCTATTGATTGGCTTTATGGCAGTCGAAGGCAGCTATACTGAGGAAGCGCGCTTCAGCCGCATGGGACATGATCGCGATGCTGTAGCACTTACACCTTCAGATATACATGGCGGTGGGCACGGCGGTGACGAGCACGGCGAAGAAGAAGCACATTAATACGAGTGTGAAATAAAAAAGGGCTGCAATTGCAGCCCTTTTTTTTGCTTCAGATAATGTGAAAGGAGCGTGGCTGTCAGCTTCTCAAGTGGCTTATAACCTCCTTTGTCTCTGGTCTCACTCCGTGCCAAATAGCGAATGACTCCGCCGCCTGTTCTACCAGCATCCCGAGTCCGTCCAGCGCCAATCCCGCACCAGCTTCCAACGCCCAAGTCTGAAAAACCGTCGGCTTGTCTGCATACATCATGTCGTAACAGCAGCAATTCGGTCCCAACACAAGATTGCTTAGCGGTGGCAATTCACCGACGAGGCTCAATGATGTGCCATTGATGATTACATCAAAATTAGTCTTACCCAATTCCTCAAACAGTAACACCTGCATTGGCAACACGCTCCCAAACTCTGTCGCGAGTTGCCTCGCACGCTCAGGTGTACGATTAACAATTACCAGATCATCTAAAGCGGTATCCACCATTGCAGCTAATACGCCACGCACTGCACCGCCTGCTCCAATTACTAACACGCGCTTGTTGGTAAGCGATATGTCGTGATGGGCCAGGTCCATGAGCAACCCTTTACCATCGGTATTGTCCGCAGCTATTTCACCTGCGGCATCGAGAAACAGCGTATTGGCCGCTTTGGCCATTGCTGTAAGTGGTGAGTATGACCTGGCTAACCTGAAAGCGCGTTCTTTAAAAGGTACGGTCACGTTCAGCCCCTTGCCACCGGCGGCAAAAAATTCTTGCACACCAGATTCAAAATCAGGTTCTGCCAATTCCATGGCAGAGTAATCCAGTTCAATACCGGTTTGGCGAGCGAATGCTTGATGAATTATCGGGGATTTGCTGTGGCTTACCGGATTCCCAACTACCGCGAAGCGTGACACAGAATGCTCCTTCTCACTGCGGGCGCTACAAAACCCGAATGGTTACATTTTAAACCGGGCTAAACCCAATCTTTTGGCTTGAGAAACTCAGTATACAACTTTTCCTCGGCGCTACCGGGCTCGGGATGCCAGTCATAGATCCATTGCACAACCGGGGGCAGTGACATCAGAATGGATTCGATTCTGCCAACTCCCGATTGCAGACCGAAAACGGTTCCCCGATCGTATACGAGATTAAATTCTGCATAACGTCCACGACGATATTCCTGAAAGTTTTTATGCCTGGCTTCAAATGGTTCAGACTTGCGGCGTTCAATAATTGGCTTATAGGCTTTTATATAACTGTTCGCCATTGATTTCACAAAAGTAAAACACTGTTCAAAGCCGAGTTCATTAAAATCGTCAAAGAATAAGCCTCCAACTCCGCGCGGTTCATCACGGTGCTTCAGATGAAAATAATCATCGCACTGTTTTTTGAATTGCTCGTAGTAATGCTCTCCAAAAGGACTACATGCATCTTTTGCGGTGCGGTGCCAATGTTCGCAGTCTTCAGCAAAGCCATAGTACGGTGTCAGGTCATAACCGCCGCCAAACCACCACACAGTATCTTCACCTTCTTTCTCCGCGACAAAGAGCCGAAAATTAGCATGAGAGGTTGGTACAAAAGGATTGTCAGGATGAATTACCAGGGAAACACCCATGGCCTGAAAGGCTCGCCCGGCCAATTCAGGCCTGGCAGCGGTGGCCGACGCTGGCATTGATTCGCCGAAAACGTGCGAAAAATTCACGCCGCCTTTTTCAATTACGGCACCATTGCTGATTACCCGGGTTATACCCGAACCACCACCATCTCGATCCCATGCATCGGTAATAAAATCTGATTTACCGTCTGCCTGTGCCAGTTCTGCGCAGATGTTTTCCTGCAATTCGAGTAGAAAGGCTTTTACTGTTTCAATATCTTTGGCGTTCAATGATCTTCTCCTGCCTGATCCTGTTGCGCTGTTGGCACAACCGCTTCAACGGATAATTTTACCAGTTGCCAGATCGCGTATTTGTGAGGGCATGGATTCCTCTCCCAGCTCGCCGGCAACAACAGCGTCAATCATAGCGCCAAATTCTTCCTCAACATTTAATCTGGATCTAAGTTCTGGCTCGTCCGCCGTATTCGCCGATGTCGAGACTATTGGTCCGCCGAAGGCTTCGCATAGTGCCTTTACCACAGGGTGCGCCGATACCCTGATTGCCACCGATGCGTGATTGCCTTTTATCCAATCCGGATAGAGATGCTGAGGATCGGGAATTAGCCAGGTCACTGGGCCCGGCCAGGTCTCTGCCAATGCCTGTTGCTGGGATTGAGTCAGCTCAGCAAGTAAGGAGCCGAGTTGTGCGGTACTGGCAGCGACCAGGATAAGGCCTTTATCCACGGGACGTTTTTTGACCGCCAGCAGCCGCATTACTGCGGTTTCGTTGTGTGGATCGCAGCCAAGTCCCCAGACTGCTTCAGTAGGATAGGCGATGACTTTGCCGCCATGCAGCAATTCGGCGTACCGCGCTGCGGATTGTTTGTCCATCGCCTGTCTTGGGTCGCTTGCCTGTTCTATTTGAGAGATTCTTGTAAAGAACTATCCTGGGCCTGCACTTTCTCGGAATTGGCAGCTCGCTCTGCTTTCACTTTTTCGCTTAGTGTTTCATCGCTCAGCGCCATAATTTGCGCAGCCAGGTAAGCCGCATTCTTCGCGCCGGTTCTGCCAATTGCCACAGTCGCAACCGGAATGCCTGCTGGCATCTGCACAGTCGAAAGCAATGCATCCATTCCTTGCAAAGGGCCCGAATCGATCGGTACACCGATCACCGGACGGGTAGTGTGAGCCGCTGTAGCGCCAGCGAGATGTGCAGCCAGGCCTGCGCCTGAAATAAATACCTGACAACCACGTGCTTCAGCATCAGAGATATACTGCTGCGTCACTGCTGGGGTGCGGTGCGCCGATGTGATTTTGATCTCGTAGGCGATGCCCAGTTGTTCAAATATATCCTTCGCTGCCTGCATGGTTTCCAGGTCAGACTGTGACCCCATCAAGATCGCTACAAACTTATTACGCATTCGAAAGATTCCCGCTCAGACTGAAAAAAAGGGGAAACTACATGACTAACCTCGATCAAGCAAGTAATAGCGCCCACCGTACTGTTCTATCCGACCCTGGACCTCCAGTTCCAGTAACCTTGTTAGCAAAATGCCCATTGGTATCTGGCTTACCAGCAAAAGCTCTTCCAACACTGATCCCTCGGGTTCAATAAGTTCCAGGAGCTTCTCGGCCGCGGAATCATCGGTGTTTGCCCGGTCTGATTTCGGGCTATTGGTCACTTTGTTAATCTGCCATCCCAGTTCAGACAATAAATCATTAACATGTGCAACAAGCGTTGCCCCATCCCTGATCAAGCAATGGCAGCCAGCACTGGTGCTGGAAGTAATCGGGCCGGGAACGGCAAACACTTCCCGGTTCTGCTCCATGGCCAGCCGTGCAGTAATAAGGGTGCCGCTCTTGACCCTGGCTTCGATGACCAGCGTGCCGGCCGTCAAGCCGCTGATAATGCGATTGCGCTGGGGAAAGTTGTAGGCCAAAGGAGGCGTGCCCAACAGAAATTCGCTGACCAGTGCGCCTTGTTCACAAATTTCTGACGCAAGCTTCCTATGCCGGGCTGGATAGACTCTATCCAATCCGCAACCTGCGACGGCGATTGTGCAACCCTGGTTGCGCACTGCAGTGGAATGAGCCTGACCATCAATGCCTAAAGCCAGACCACTGGTGATAGTGATTCCATATTGCGTCAGTTCCCCAGCGAGTTTGGTAACTAAGTTCACGCCATAGCGTGTTGGGCGGCGACTACCTACTATGGCGATTTGCCTGTTGTTCAGGCAATTGCGCTGGCCCCTGACAAATAGTAATGGTGGCGGGCAGTCAATTTGCTTCAATAGTGCCGGGTAGTTTTTATCTTCGCGATTGAGAATCCATTGGTCAGGGCAGTCTGCCCAAGCCTCATATTGTGCCAGTGCCGGGTGCGGACTCAGCTCCCCCTGCAAGGCCTGTCGTTCGCCTGGCTCAAGGTCTGTTTGCCTGCTATTGATACATTGATGCAGTGCACGGAGTCCGTTGGCGACCTGTAATAGTCGCGCAAGTTTCTCCGGCGCAATGGCACGGTGAAGTAATGCATTGAGGAAGAGGTGCGTGGCACCGGTAACCATAAATCATCCTTGAATTATGGTGGGTTGACTGGTTCAGGGGCTCGTAACGCGATTCATCAGTTGCGCAGGTTCAGAGCTACTGAGTATTACGGCATAACTCATGTCTTCAAATGTTTTATAGACCAAAAGCGTACCGATTTCCTGATCTGGCATTTCAGTAGTTTTGGGATTAAACAGGTGACGGAAGCGTTCCCCGAAGCTCATCTTGCTGGCTTCTATTTCATCGACTACCTCTGCGCCGTCCTTCCTGATTGACAAGATGTCGCCAACTGCCAGATTGTCAGCCAATCCCAGGTCAACTACTACAGTGTCCAACTGAGAGGCATAGTTCTGGGCATCCAGAAACGCCACGATCTCACCGCTTACATCAGAGGCCGGTTCAGTAGGAAATATAGTTGCACCGATGCTCGATTGTTCTCTGATTAGTAAGCGATCACCAACCCGTATCTCCTTAGCACTGGCGTTGATTAGCAACTTGTTGATGCCGTCATCGGAGGTTTCAGCAATGGTGGCAAAACCCAGGTATTCGGCTTCAATCACGGCAGTTGATTCGTCATTTTCAGCACGTAACTGGCGGCCTTCGCGATAAACCTCGAATGAACTGGTACCGGTTGGCCAGTTGCCTCGGGCATACACCTCATCTCCAGTGCCGATTGCCAGGTTATTGCCGACGTTTTGCACAATATAAGGGGCAGCGTCATATCCATCGCGCGTAATAATGCGATTTCGGGTAAAACTGTTTTCAATCGCTTCAAGGGGAATAGCCGGAATCGCACTGCTCAGCGTCTCTTCACGCACTTGCGGACTGAGACGGACTGTTTGCCTGGCGCCACGTTGCACCAATACGCGCGGCGCACCTCGGACAAAGCTGACGCGTAAGGTATCCCCTGGAAATATAAGCTCTGAGTCATCCAGATAGTCGTCCGGGCGCCAGATATCGGCCCATCTACTTGGATCTCGCAAGAATTGGGCAGCAATATCGTCGATCGTGTCGCCTTCCTGCACAACATAGGAATCGGGATAGTCATCCAGTAACAGAACTCCCTGAGCCACGCCCTGGTTAATTCCAAAGACACCGCACAATAACAGTGCGATAGTCGCCAAGCGCTTTAAACCCATAGTATTCATTGCAAATATTCCGTACAGAAACGCCTCGCTATCTTAGCAATACGTTATAATTATCACTAGAAGCAGTTCACATACTGCAGCTTTTTATTCCTTAAATTTCAGGTACTTCCTACACATGGCGATCCTAGATATTCTGGAATTTCCAGATCCCAGACTACGCACGGTGGCTTCTCCTGTCTCAACCTTCGATGCCGCACTCGAAAATCTCGTGGCTGATATGCTCGAAACCATGTACGAGGCACAGGGCATCGGGCTTGCCGCTACCCAGGTCGATGTACACAAACGACTTCTGGTAATAGATGTATCGGAAACAAAAGATAGTCCTCTAGTTTTTATTAATCCAGGTTTCGAAGTCATTGATGACGAGCTCTATGAATACGAGGAGGGTTGCCTGTCAGTGCCCGGCTTCTATGAAGCCGTTGAACGACCCGGTGTAATTCTGGTTACTGCGCAAGATATCAAAGGGGAAAGGTTTGAAATGCAGGCCGAAGGTTTGCTGGCCATTTGTATTCAGCACGAGATTGATCATTTGGACGGAAAGCTGTTTGTCGACTACATAAGCACCCTCAAGAGACAACGCATCCGCAGCAAACTCGAAAAAGAACACCGTAAGTCAGCCTGACCATTCATGCAAAAACTCCGACTTTGCTTTGCGGGCACTCCCGAATTTGCTGCAGCCCATCTTTCTGCTCTCATTGATGATGCAACGCATGATATCGTAGGGGTCTACACTCAACCGGACCGTCCTGCTGGCAGAGGTAAGAAGTTACAACCCAGCCCGGTCAAACTGATAGCAGAGCAGCACAACCTTGCGTTGTTCCAACCCCAAAGCCTGAAGTCAGACGAGGTTGTAAATCAATTTGCCGACCTCGCACCAGATTTATTAATTGTTGTGGCTTATGGGCTGATACTTCCCGCCAGCTTTCTTGCTGTTCCTGACAAGGGCTGCATTAATGTTCATGCGTCTCTTTTACCGCGATGGCGCGGAGCAGCGCCTATTGAGCGTGCTATACTTGCAGGCGATAAAGAGTCAGGTGTCACAATTATGCAAATGGATGCCGGGCTCGATACCGGCGCGATGCTGGCTTCTCGCAAGACCAAAATTGCCGATACTGATGACCGTGTAAGTCTCGAAAAAAAGATACAGATTGCAGGTATCGAGGCATTGCTGGAGGTATTGGATGATCTCGAAACCTACCAGTCGCGCGCAACTCTACAGGATGATACCGCCAGTACTTATGCGGCTAAAGTAGATAAATCCGAGGCGTTGATTGACTGGAGATTATCAGCCACCCAAATAAATCGCATAGTGAGAGCCGGAACAGGAAGATTCCCAGCCTACACTCATCTGGGCAGTAATCGCATAAGAATTATTTTGGCTACCACAGCGAGCGGTGACTTTAATGTGCAACCTGGCACTATAGTAGATGTTACTAAAGACAGTTTTTCAGTAGTTTGTGGGGAAGGCGCGTTGCTTGTGAAAGAAGTACAGCTCCCGGGAAAAAACATCAAAGCGGTAAAGGACATGTTGAATTCTCAATCGAATGAAATACAACCCGGGAAACAATTTACTGATTCTCCGGAATCAAGCTGATGAGCACAGATAATGTCAGGTTGATAGCAACACGAATAATTACTCAATTATTGGAAGAGCGCGGCTCACTAACCTCTCTTTTGCAACCCTGGCGTAATCATTCCGAATATCCTCTATTGCAAGAAATCTGTTACGGCACTTGTCGCTGGTTTTTTACTTTGGAAGCAGTGCTGAGACAGTTGTTGCAAAGACCACTGAAAAATAAAGATCAGGATATCAAATGCCTGCTCGTAGTCGGGCTGTATCAATTAAAGGAACTGGCAGTACCGGATTATGCAGCGATCAACGAAACCGTGCTCTGCGCCAAGCAACTGGGCAAACCATGGGCTACCGGCCTGGTGAATGCGGTGTTGCGTAATTACGTCCGTAACAAAACTGAATTGGAAGCGTTTGTAGACGCGCGCGAGGGATCTGGGTCCTTCCCGGTCTGGCTGGCCGAGCAAATCGACCAGCAATGGGGGGTTGATGCCAAATCAATCTATCAGCATTCCAATCTGCGGCCACCCATGACACTCCGTGTCAATCTCGGCAAATGCTCACGAAACGACTATCTCGCCAAACTTAGCGCCGCCGGTCTTGAAGCTCAGGCCGGGCAATTATCGCCTTCCGCCATTTATCTGCGTGCGCCTTGCGAAACGAGGAACCTGCCAGGTTTTCAGGAGGGGCTGGTAAGTGTGCAAGACGAAGCCTCGCAACTCGTGCCGCAGCTACTCGAACTTGGCCAGGGCCTGAGCGTTCTTGATGCCTGCGCAGCCCCTGGTGGCAAGACCTGTCATATTCTGGAAAGTGAGCACTCGCTAACTCGATGCATGGCGTTAGATAGCGACTCAGCCCGGCTTGAGAAGATTTCCGAAAACTTTGCCAGACTGCAACTGGCGGCTCAGCTGCAGGTTGCAGACGCCAGTAATGTAGATTCATGGTGGGATGGTGAGCAGTTCGACCGCATTCTGCTGGACGCGCCTTGTAGTGCCACCGGAGTCATTCGCCGTCATCCTGACATCAAGTTGTTGCTGTCCTCCGAATCAGTTACCAAAAGCTGCCAGCAACAACAGCAATTACTGGCCTCGCTCTGGCCTTGCCTGAAGCCGGGAGGCCGGCTGCTGTACTCAACCTGCTCCATTTTGCAGCAGGAAAACAGTACCCAGATTGCCGAATTCCTCAGCCGCACTGCTGACGCTAAATATGAGCGCATAGCGGCCGATTGGGGAGTAGAATGTGAGTACGGAAAACAACTTCTGCCCGGGACTTACAGTGAACCCGATGGGTTCTACTTTTGCGTACTTCGCAAGGACTGAACAGCAGCCGTCAGGTCACGGTTGGGACACCTGACCCCAAGAGCGCAATCATTGGCGCAATAAAATGAGCAGTACAGCTCCAAGAGTATTTTTGCATGAAGATTATTATCCTGGGAGCTAACCAGGTAGGGAGCACACTGGCGGAAACACTGGCCAGTGAAGCCAACGACATCACCGTCGTTGACCAGGATGCTGAGCGCCTGCGTGAGCTCAAGGACCGAATCGACATTGGCACCATACCAGGTCAGGCGTCTCATCCCGATATTCTCAAACAAGCAGGCGGCGAAGATGCCGACATGATTATCGCGGTCACCGAAAGCGATGAGATCAATATGGTCGCTTGCCGGGTGGCCTACTCACTTTTCCAAACTCCGAAAAAGATTTGCCGTATTCGCTCTTCGGCGTACCTGGTCAGTAGTGAACTGTTTGGTAAGAATGGTATCGCTGTTGACGTGGTTATTAGTCCTGAACTTATAGTTTCAGATTATATTAGCCGCTTGATTGACCTGCCCGGTTCGTTACAGGTTCTCGATTTTGCGGATGGCAAGGTGCAGCTGGTTGCAGTGAAGGCGTATTACGGCGGTCCACTTGTCGGGCAGGAGATCAGGCTGCTAAGGCAACACATGCCTTCGGTCGAAACGCGCGTTGCAGCAATATTTCGTAAAGACCGTCCAATTATTCCTGAAGGTTCAACTGTTATCGAAGCCGATGACGAAGTCTTCTTCGTTGCGGCACGTAATAACATTCGCGCCTGTATCAGCGAACTGCGCCGTATGGACCGTCCCTATAAAAGAATCATGATTGCCGGTGGTGGCAATATTGGTATGCGCCTGGCCGAATCGATTGAAAAACGCTATCAGGTCAAGATTATCGAGCACAACCCTGAGCGTTGTGAGTATCTCTCGCAACAACTCACTCGCGCCATCGTGCTCAACGGTGAGTCTTCGCATCGTGAGCTGTTGATTGATGAGAACATTGAGGATACGGATGTCTTTCTGGCACTGACCAATGACGATGAGGCAAACATTATGTCATCGTTGTTGGCCAAACGCCTTGGTGCAAAAAAAGTTATGGCGCTGATTAATAACGCCGCTTATGTGGACCTTGTGCAGGGTGGTGAAATCGACATAGCCATATCACCACAACAAGCAACCATAGGCAGCTTGTTAGCCCATGTGCGTCGTGGTGATGTGGTCAACGTACACTCATTGCGTCGAGGTGCAGCCGAGGCTATGGAAGCTATTGCCCATGGTGATGAATCATCTTCAAAAGTAGTGGGCCGCGCCATACAAGATATCGCGTTACCGGAAGGAACTACTATCGGCGCCATCGTGCGCAATGACGAAGTGCTGATTGCCCACGATGACACAGTAGTTGAGACCGACGACCACGTGATTCTATTCCTTGTAGATCGTAAACAGATACCGGAGGTTGAACGCTTGTTCCAGGTCGGCTTCAGCTTCTTCTAACGCCTATGCACGCCTCCGTCATCGTCAAGATACTTGGCCTGTTGCTCATGCTCTTCAGCGCACTGGGTAATCTGCCTCCCATGCTGGTTTCGCTGATCTATGACGACGGTATGTTCAATGCATTCCGCAACTCCTTCCTGATTCTTTTTTGTATTGGCTTGCTCTTGTGGTTGGCGACCGTACGCGCCAGCAAAGAACTCAGCACCAAAGACGGTTTTCTCATAGTTACATTGTTCTGGGCCGTTCTCGGCACCGCGGGTTGCTTGCCTTTTATCATGTCCAGCCAGGTAAACCTGTCCTTTACAGACGCCGTATTCGAATCGTTGTCAGGTCTTACTACTACTGGCGCGACAGTGATTTCCGGGCTTGATGGCCTGCCCAAATCCCTGTTGTTTTACCGGCAGCAGCTACAGTGGCTGGGCGGTATGGGTATTATCGTATTGGCGATGGCGCTACTGCCCATGCTGGGTATCGGGGGCATGCAACTTTACCGTGCGGAAAGTCCCGGCCCAGTCAAAGACAACAAACTTGTGCCGCGTCTGGCCGAAACTGCCAAGGCGCTTTGGTACATTTATCTCTCTCTCACCATTGCCTGTGGATTGGCATACTGGTTGGCCGGGATGGATCTGTTTGATGCCATTAGCCACAGCTTTACTACCGTGGCGATCGGGGGTTTTTCTACACACGATGCGAGCATAGGCTACTTCAATAGCCCGGCAATCGAATTGATTGCCGTTATATTCATGTTTATTGCCGGTATCAATTTCGCGCTGCATTTCACCGCCTGGCAGAGTCGCAAAATCCAGCATTACCTCGTTGATCCCGAGTTCCTGTTTTACACTTTCATTCTCGGCAGCGTTTCCGTACTGACAATTACCATTCTGTATTTTTCCGGCACTTATACAGCAATCTCGGATGCATTTATCAAGGGTCTGTTCCAGGTGGTGTCCATTGCCACAACTACCGGATTTACAACCGCTGACTTCAGTGCATGGCCATTGTTCCTGCCTTACATGTTGCTCTATGCAGCCATCATAGGTGCCTGTGCCGGATCCACCGGTGGCGGTATGAAAGTGATTCGCATATTGCTGATTTTCAAGCAGGGTTTTCGCGAGGTGCAGCGACTCATTCATCCCAAGGCTGTCATTCCTATCAAGTTGGGACGCAATCCGGTACCGGATCGTATTATTGAATCAGTGTGGGGTTTCTTCGCCGTCTATGTCATGGTTTTTATGGTGATGTTGCTGGCATTATTGGCAACCGGCCTGGATATCATCACAGCATTTAGTGCCGTTGGGGCATGTATTAATAACCTGGGGCCAGGGCTGGCCAACGTGGCGCAGACTTATGGCGATCTGCCTGGTGCTGCCAAATGGATTCTTTGTTTTGCCATGCTGCTGGGGCGTCTCGAGGTGTTCACACTGTTGGTGCTGTTCACTCCCATGTTCTGGAAGCGTTAAGCTCAACACCGTCTGCTATTTATATATTTTCTTGCCATCGGGCATGCGCCGAAAGCGTTTGTATTCCCACTGGTATTGCGCCGGAAGTTCCCGCACCAATGCTTCAACACTGGCATTGAGTGCAGCAACTGACGTTTCCAGATCATCAGAATACAGTTCGTCGTTCACGCGCCTGATATGAATCCTGAATCCGCGACCTCCGGTTAGCCTCTCGGCACAGCCACAATATACCTTCACCTGCCTGCCTTTTATTAACCGACTTATCAGGGACATCGTAAGTGCCGGCTTGCCAAAAAAGGGCGCATACACACCGCCATCCTCTGTGGGTACCTGGTCTGGTAACACTCCAACCAGTTCGCAGCGCTGCAGCGCCTTGAGTAACATGCTTACGCCCTGACGATTGGTAGGTGCCAGGTGTATTCCGGACCGTGATCGGGTTTGTAACAGAAGCTGATCAATAGCAGGCTGGCGTGGTGGCTGGTAGAGCCATGTACTCGGAATATTCTTGCTGACATAAAACCCAAACACCTCCCAATTACCCAGATGCGGGGCCAACACGATCACGGGTTCCCCGGCTGCCAGTGCGGCGGAAAACTCGCTGTCACCTTCAGTGGCTTTGACGTATTTGAGGGTTTTCGCCATGGGAAGCAGCCAGGCTTTGCCCATTTCCAGCGCAGTGCAGGCAGTTTGCTGCAAACTCTCGCGACAGAGCCGACTGCGCGCAGCAGGATCCAGTTCCGGAAAACACAGATCGAGGTTGATGCGCGTGGTTTGCCGGGCGCGATTAGGCACTACTGAGAGTAAAAACCCCCATAAGGTGCCCAACCCATGCAGCAATGGCAGAGGTAACCAGGCGCATATTTGCAGAAAGGCCCGAAAAAAGAAGTAGGTCAATGTTTGAAAGATCCTGTCGCGCCGAGTCTGGCGATTGGCTTAATGCTTCGAGTTAGATGGAAGCATAATCTCTCTTTAGTGACAATCATGCCCGGTGCGACCTGCCAAAGGATGAATTGCTGAATTCAATTCAGACTTACTGGCGCAATCTGGCTAGTGCATAGCACCATAAAGCCATGTTTGGCGCACACTTTGGAATGGGATCAAGCGCGAGGTTGTTTTCCACAGCGCTCGATTCCATTCGCTGCGTCAGGGCCCATAATAGCAATACGCATACACTGGTAGGTGTGCTCGAGCACGATCTTAAATGGCATGCCGGTAGATTCAGCCGGAATAATCAAGGATAATTGCAGCCCTTTGATTTTCTGAACTATTTGGCCTGTGCCGTGAACACATCTGCTGACCTGAAGACTTTTCAGGGACTCATACTCGCATTACAACATTTCTGGGCAAAACAGGGTTGCGTCATTATGCAGCCGCTGGACATCGAGGTCGGTGCCGGCACCTTTCACCCGGCAACGTTTCTGCGCTCTATCGGTCCTGAATCCTGGAACACGGCCTATGTACAGCCTTGTCGCCGGCCTACTGATGGGCGTTATGGGGAAAACCCCAATCGCCTGCAGCACTATTACCAGTTCCAGGTCATTCTGAAGCCTTCGCCGGATAATATTCAGGAGCTTTATCTGGAATCACTGGCCAGCCTCGGCATCGACATGTCCATTCACGACGTGCGCTTTGTTGAAGACAACTGGGAGTCGCCAACCTTGGGCGCCTGGGGATTGGGTTGGGAAGTATGGCTCAACGGCATGGAGGTCACGCAGTTTACTTATTTCCAACAGGTCGGCGGACTCGAATGTCACCCTGTAAGTGGCGAGATCACCTACGGGATAGAACGTATCGCCATGTATTTACAGGGCGTCGACAGCATTTATGACATTGTCTGGTCTGAAGGGCCTTCGGGTACTGTGACCTATGGTGATGTCTACAAACAAAATGAAGTAGAGATGTCTGCCTATAATTTTGAACATGCGCCGGTAGACAAATTGTTTCAATACTTCGATGACTGCGAAGCGCAATGCAAGACACTGATTGAAAACAATCTTGCGCTGCCTGCGTACGAGCAAGTGCTCAAAGCTTCACACTACTTCAATTTACTCGATGCCCGTAAAGCAATTTCTGTCACTGAGCGACAGCGCTTTATCCTGCGCGTTCGCACTCTGGCTCGAGCTGTTGCGACTGCCTACTATGACAGTCGCAAGGCGCTGGGATTTCCCCTGGCCCCTGAAGCCCTGCGCAAAGAATATCTGGATGAGAAATAAAAATGTCCAGTGAAAACTTTCTTGTAGAGATCGGCACCGAGGAATTGCCACCCAAGGCATTACTCTCATTGTCCAATGCCTTCACTGAGGGTGTGATTGCCGAGCTTCAACGCGCCGGGCTTAGCCATGGAGACATCGCGTCATTTGCCACTCCGCGGCGTATCGCTGTACTCGTCCGTGATTTGCAGACAAAGCAGAATGACAGCACTCACCAAAAAATAGGACCTGCAGTAAAAGCGGCATTTGACTCGGAAGGAAAACCAACTAAAGCTGCTGAAGGCTTTGCCCGTTCTTGCGGAGTTGATGTTGAGCAACTAACCGAAGTGGATATAGAAGGTGTCACCAAACTTTCCTATACGATATCAATCAAGGGCCAGCAAAGTATTGGAATTTTGCCTGATATTGTTAACAATTCGCTTAATAAACTACCTATTCCAAAACGTATGCGCTGGGGTAGCACACGAGAAGAGTTTGTACGACCAGTACATTGGGTAGTTATGCTGCTGGGTTCGGAAGTTGTTCCGGCAACAATTCTTGGTATTCAAAGCGGGAACAAGACCGGAGGGCACCGATTTCACAATAATGTCGAACTGGCGTTAAGCGAGCCCACCGATTATGAACAAGTGCTTGAGAATGACGGCAAAGTCATACCAGACTTCAACAAGCGCCGCGAACTTATCCGGCAACAGGTCCTTGATGCGGCGGCTGCAATTAATGCTGAAGTAGAAATAGATGAAGATTTGCTGAATGAAGTCACGAGCCTGGTCGAACTGCCGGTAGCGCTTACAGGTAAATTTGATGAGAGCTTTTTATCAGTTCCTGCTGAAGCACTGATACTCGCCATGAAATCGCACCAGAAATGCTTCTGCCTGACTGACGCTGATGGCAAACTCAAACCTTATTTCATCACTATCAGTAATTTGATGAGCAATGATCCTGGTCAGGTAGTTGAGGGCAACGAGCGCGTGATTCGTCCCCGCTTGGCGGATGCGCAATTCTTCTACGACACCGACCGGCAGCAGCCACTGGCATCGCGGCTGGAAAAGCTCAAGTCCATTGTGTTCCAGGACAAGCTCGGCAGTGTCTACGCCAAGTCTGAACGCGTCAGCAAGCTCGCGACATATATCGCTGAGGAACTTGGCATTCCATCAGAATACTGTCAGCGCGCGGCGTTACTGGCCAAGTGTGATCTTGTGACCAATATGGTTGGTGAATTCGCTGATCTACAAGGCCTCATGGGCGCCTATTATGCTGAACATGACGGAGAGCCAATCGAAGTTGTAAAGGCCATTCCGGAACAGTACCTGCCTCGCTTTGCCGGCGACCAGTTGCCAGCCACTCCCGTGGGAAGTGTGCTCGCCCTGGCGGAAAAACTCGACACCATTGCTGGCCTGTTTGCCATTGGACAACCACCGACTGGCTCGAAGGACCCATTTGCGTTGCGTCGCGCAGCTATTGGTGTCCTGCGTATTCTGGTAGAGAAGCAACTGGATTTGGATCTGGAGGCGGTGATAAAACGCGCCCTGGCCGAATTCACCGATCTGAAAATTGCCGATGGCGTGGCAACACAGATTTTTGATTTCATGCTGGAACGCTTCCGCGCCTGGTATCAGGAAGAAAAAATCCCGGTGGAGGTTTTTCTGTCTGTGCAGGCCGTTAAACCGGTACGGCCCCTGGACTTTCATCAACGCATCAAGGCGGTGCAAAAGTTTGCCGGTCTGCCGGAGGCCGCTTCACTCGCGGCAGCCAACAAGCGCGTTTCGAATATCCTTGATAAGCAGGCTGGCGCCATTGCCAGTGCGGTTGATTCCAACCTCCTCAGCGAAGCAGCGGAAAAGGCGCTCTATGAAGCCGTCACAGCCCAACAACCAAAGGCTGAAAGGCTGTTTGGCAAACGTTCATATACTGAAGGGCTGGCCGGCTTGGCGGGTTTGAAGGATAGTGTCGATACATTTTTTGACGAAGTCATGGTGATGTGCGACGACGAAAAGGTTCGCGCAAATCGTCTGGCGTTGTTACAGCAGCTACGCAATTTGTTTTTGCACGCTGCCGATATTTCTCACTTGCACCAAAACTGATTACTGGCAGCGGATACTATGAAAATAGTCATACTGGATCGGGATGGGGTAATCAACCACGATTCAAAAGACTATATCAAAAGTGCTGATGAATGGTTGCCCATCGAGGGTAGCATCGAGGCAATTGCCAGATTGAGTCGTGCGGGGCTGCAAGTCGTTGTTGCCACCAATCAGTCGGGTTTGGCGCGCGGGCTTTTCGATCAGTTTGCGTTGGCGCAGATACATCATAAGATGTGTCATATGGTAGAAGAGGCTGGTGGTGTTATCGATGGCATCTTCTTTTGCCCGCACAAACCTGATGACAACTGTGATTGTCGCAAGCCCGGCACCGGTCTGTTACAGCAAATCTCCCGTGAAATGCACGACGACCTCAAACAAAGTTGGTTTATCGGCGATAGCCTCAAGGACCTGCAAGCCGGCCGTGCCTATGGGTGTATTCCTGTCCTGGTTCAAACGGGCAATGGACTCACCACCCAGCAAGCCCTTGCCGACAATGCCCTGGAAAAGGTTGCCGTATTCGCCGACCTCGCGACTGTGACTGAGGCGCTACTCGCCGGTTTGGACCAGGATGAATAGTCTACCCGTTCTGTTTTTAAGGTCGCTCCTTTTCTATACGGGATATGGCAGTGGCACTATCCTGATGTCCAGCCTGTTTCTCCTGGTTGGGCCGTTTCTCCCGGAACGAGGCAGATACCAATATACCGCGACCTGGTGTCGATGGGTGCTGGCGTGGCTCAAGATCAGTTGCGGAGTTAAGTGCAATATTGCCGGCGTAGATAGATTACCCGGCACGCCAGTAGTTCTGGTGGCCAATCATCAGAGTAGCTGGGAAACCCTGCTGTTTTATCTACTCGTATCTCCTGTGGCACCTATACTCAAGAAAGAATTGCTTAGCATCCCTTTTTGGGGCTGGGCGCTAAGGTTGTCCAAACCAATTGCCATAGACAGAAGTAAACCCAGGGAAGCGGGCAAATCGCTGCTCACTCAGGGGGTGTCCAGAATTCGTGAAGGCTTTTCGATTATTGTATTTCCCGAGGGCACGCGCTCTTCGGTCACAGTAAATCGAAAGTTTTCCCGTGGGGCAGCCAAACTGGCAGTTGAGGGTGGGGTACCCATATTGCCGGTGGCACACAACGCTGGGCATTGCTGGCCACCGGGGAGGTTCTTGAAATATCCCGGTGTTATAACAGTTGTTATTGGTGATCCGCTGCCAACAGACAATCAGGAGCCTGATAAACTCACTGGAGTAGCTGAAGCCTGGATTCGACAACAGATGTCCGGTTTTGCAAACCCGGGAAACCGTGTCTGAGTTCTTAGATGTCCAGGTTTTCTACTGCCAGAGCATTTTCTTCGATGAACTCACGGCGAGGATCAACCTGGTCACCCATCAACGTATTAAAGAGTTGATCAGCGCCAATGGCATCTTCAATCGTAACCTGAAGCATTCTGCGGGTTTCCGGATTCATCGTGGTTTCCCAAAGCTGGTCTGGATTCATCTCACCTAGCCCCTTATAACGCTGCAGGCTATGTCCCTTCATTGCATCGTTGGTTATCCAGGCGATGGCTTCGCTGAAGCTGCTTATTACTGCAGTTTTCTCACCACGCTTGATATACGCACCCGGTTCAATCAAACCGTCGAGGGTTTTACCCAGCTCCGCAATATTCCGATATTCCCCTGAATGGAAGAAATCCTGGGAGAATGAATAATTCCGCTCCAGGCCATGCAAGCTATGGATTGCCTCCGGAAGGTAGATGTGTCGCTCAGGATCTTCCTTGGTGATAAACGTATAGTTTGCCCTGACCGTTGGGTTATTGGCATCCAGGCTTGCGCATAGCGCCTCTATCCATGTTTCTACTTTGCTCTTATCACTGAGATCTTCTTCAGCAAGCACTGGTGAGAAGATCATCGCTTCGAGTATCTCTGATGGATAAACCCGTGCCAGTCGCGAGATAATTGCATAGGTTCCATTGTATTGTTTGACCAGTTGTTCCAGGGCGTCATCGGCGATACCTGGTGCATTTGCATTCACATGCAGACTAGCACCTTCCAGAGCAATCTGGGTCTGGTAGTTTGCACGCTCCTGCTCATCTTTCAGATATTGCTCTTGTTTGCCCTTTCTTATTTTGTAAAGAGGGGGCTGGGCGATGTAAATATGGCCGCGCTCTACCAACTCTCGCATCTGACGGAAAAAGAATGTGAGCAGCAGGGTGCGGATATGCGAGCCGTCCACGTCCGCGTCAGTCATGATAATGATGGAGTGATAGCGCAGGCTATCTACTGAAAAATCGTCAACACCAATGCCGCAGCCCAACGCCTTGATCAGCGTGCCGATTTCGGCTGAGCTCAGCATCTTGTCGAAGCGGGCCTTTTCCACATTTAGGATCTTGCCCTTCAATGGGAGGACTGCCTGATTCTTGCGATTTCTGCCTTGCTTGGCAGAACCGCCCGCTGAATCACCCTCTACGATATAAATTTCTGACAGCGCCGGGTCTTTCTCCTGGCAATCAGCCAACTTGCCAGGCAGGCCAGCAACATCCAGTGCACCTTTTCTGCGCGTCATTTCCCGCGCCTTCCGCGCGGCCTCACGCGCACGCGCCGCGTCTATCATCTTGTTTACGATGAGTTTGGCGTCCTGGGGGTTCTCCATTAAATAGTCATTAAAGTGTGAAGCCATTTCCTGCTCCACAATCGTCTTGACCTCGGAGGACACCAATTTGTCCTTGGTCTGAGAGGAGAATTTGGGATCTGGAACTTTGACAGAAATAATCGCCGTCAGGCCTTCACGCGCGTCATCACCAGAAGTGACAACTTCTTTCCCTTTTTTATTTGCCAACTCCTTGTCAATATAGCTCTTGAGCACCCTGGTTAGTGCGGCACGGAACCCCGCCAGGTGGGTGCCACCATCACGCTGGGGGATATTATTGGTATAGGGGAAGATATTCTCTGCATACGAGTCGTTCCACTGCAGGGCAATTTCCACCGTAACCCCTTCGTCGGCGCGCTCTGACACGAAGTGGAACTGTTTATTAATGGTGGCTTTGTTCTTGTTGAGATATTCGACAAAGGCCTTCAGGCCGCCATCGTAGCGATAAAGCTGCTCTTTACCGGTGCGCTCGTCTTTAAGGTTGATAGACACACCCGCGTTTAAAAAGGCCAGTTCGCGCAGTTTTTTGGCCAGAATGTCGTAATGGAACTCAATGCTGGTAAAGGTATCGGCAGATGGCTTGAAATGACACTCAGTGCCCGTGGTCTCTGTCTCTCCAACAACTTCCAGCGGCGCCTGGGGCACACCATGTTTGTAATATTGCTCGTGAACCTTGTTATCGCGTCGTATGGTGAGCTTTAGCTCTTCGGATAGTGCATTTACCACCGAAACACCCACGCCATGCAGCCCGCCAGAAACCTTGTAGCTGTTATCGTCAAATTTGCCGCCGGCGTGCAGCACCGTCATGATGACTTCAGCAGCAGAAACGCCCTCTTTGTGCATTTCCGTAGGAATCCCGCGACCATTGTCAGCCACTGTGATGGTCTCACCCACATGGATGGTCACATCGATTCGGTCACAGTGACCCGCCAGCGCTTCATCGATAGAGTTGTCCACCAGCTCAAACACCATGTGGTGCAGACCAGTACCGTCATCGGTGTCACCGATATACATGCCTGGACGCTTGCGCACCGCATCGAGCCCCTTGAGGACTTTGATGCTGTCTGAATTATAGGCGGCTGGGGTTTTTTCGGTCATACACGTACTCCAAAAGGGCCGTATTTCTTGGCTTGTAACGGCCCTGCAAAAATTGGATAAACCAACGGAAAATCAAGCCGTTATTGTACCACGTTCCACGTGAAACTGGGCTACCTCAGCGCTTGAATTAAGGGTGTTTTCGAGGGCTTTGAGATTGACGCAAGTTACGAATATCTGGCTACCCTGAGCACGCAATAATTCGAATACAACACCCGCATTATGCTCATCCAGTTCGGCAGGCAAATCATCAACCAGATAGATACAATTTCTCTCCAGTTGATCTGCGAGTAATTGGCCCTGAGCCAACTTCAGCGCGCACACTAGAAGTTTTTGCTGCCCGCGGGACATCACATCAATGGCCCGGTTCCGGCCAATTTTGACCTGCAACTCAGCCCTGTGGGGCCCATGCTGTGTCGCTTTGTAGCGAGTATCAGTCTCCAGGGTCTCATCGAGCACCTGAGCAAGGGGTTTACCTGCTTCCCAGCCACGCTCGTACCCCAGAAGCACCTCAGAAACACTATCGTGCGCTAATTGTTTATATAATGCCAAGAAAACTGGCATAAATGTCGCGAAATACCGTGATCTTGCATTATCAACAATAGTTGCGGCCTGATCCAGCTCGCGCTCCCATGCGGCCAATTGTGCACGATCAACCTGGCGACTCTTTAATAGCAGATTGCGGTTGGCCAGGCATTTGCGAGTGCGGCGCCAGGCATCTACAAACTCGGGTTCCACGTGGAACACACCCCAGTCAAGAAACCGCCTTCTTGCTCTGGGACCACCTTCTAACAGTAAAAATGTATGAGCATCGAGTATTTGTACGGGAAGCACTCGAGCCACACTTTCCCAACCGCTCTGTTTTTGACCCTGGAGCTTAAGCTGGTGATTACGATTGCGGGACTTCTCCAGCCCAATATGCTGGCCCTGCGCCAATTCGGCAAAAACCGTGGCTGTGTCCGCATCATGATTAATCAGAGGGTCTATTTTAGTACTGCGAAAGGATTGGCCGGTGCCCAACAAATGGATGGCTTCCAACACGCTGGTCTTGCCACTGCCGTTTTCGCCATGCAGCAGGTTCATAGTAGGAGAGGGGGATAGTGAGGCTGAGAGGATATTGCGCACCGCCCCGATTTCGAGCCGCGCCAGTTCACTCATTTGATAATAGTTTCCAGATACCTGCTGCCAGTATCAGAGCCGCATGGGCATGACAACGTAAAGTGCCTCGCTACCTTCATCCGCTTCCAGCAAGGCGCTGCTATTAGGATCCGATAGTGTAATGCGTGCCTTCTTGCTATCTATAGTGGTCAGCACGTCGATCAGGTAGCTGACATTGAAGCCGATTTCCAGTTCATCGCCCTGGTACTCTACTTCAACAACTTCTTCAGCTTCTTCCTGCTCCGGGTTATTGGCCAGGATACGTAATTCACCATTGCTCAGCATAACCCTCACGCCGCGATACTTTTCATTGGACAGGATTGAAACCCTGGTGAACGCCTGCCTTAACGCCTGACAATCGCCCAACAAAACCTTGTTCCCGCCTTTGGGCAAGACCCGGTTGTAGTCAGGGAACTTGCCATCGACCAGTTTCGAGGTAAAAGTAAATGCTGGAACCTGGGCGCGAATGTGGTTCTGCCCAAAGGTCAGCGTGATCTCATCCTGCTCACCAAGTAACCGACCTAACTCCATTACACCCTTACGCGGCAGTATAAGTTGTTGGGTTTCGGCAATTTCGTTGCTCATGGCCAGAGTTTCCATGGCCAAACGATGCCCATCAGTAGCAACCACCCGCAAGTAATCCCCCGCCACTTCAAACAGCATCCCATTCAAGTAATAGCGCACGTCCTGCTGCGCCATGGCGAAGCTCGTATGGTCCAGCAGTTCCGCCAATCGAGACTGGGCAATCGTCACAGAAAAACTGTCGGGTTCTTCGTCAACTCCAGGAAATTCGGCAGCTGGCAGAGTAGTGAGCGTAAACCGACTTCGACCCGATTTAAGGGTCACCTTATTATCATTAAGCGTAAATTCAACGACCGCGTCATCTGCCAGGGATTTGCAGATATCGAGCAACTTGCGCGCCGGAACTGTGATCGCACCATCACCAGTCGCCTCATCAACCGCTGTTCGACCAATCAGTTCAACTTCGAGATCAGTCCCAGTCAATGACAACTCGTTGCCATCAAGATTGATCAATACGTTGGACAACACCGGGAGGGTTTGCCTTCGCTCAACCACTCCACTAACCATCTGCAGTGGTTTTAGCAGGGCATCGCGTGAGATGACGAAATGCATTTATTTTCCTTATTTATCAATGGCTTACTTAGGTTGAAAGTGACCTTAGCAAGTTGTTGTAGTCTTCTTCTATATCAATAGAGATATGGCGTAACTTGTTAACCTGCTTGCAGGCATGCAACACAGTCGTATGATCGCGACCACCAAATGCATCACCAATTTCTGGCAGGCTGTGGTTGGTCAGCTCTTTTGACAGACTCATGGCAACCTGGCGCGGCCGGGCCACTGAACGATTTCTGCGCTTCGACAGCATGTCTGCCATCTTGATCTTGTAATACTCGGCTACCGAGCGTTGAATATTATCAATTGTGACCAGCTTGTCTTGTAAAGCAAAAAGATCACGCAACGCTTCCTTGATCAACTCGATGCTGATTTTCTCGCCTTTGAAATTTGCATGGGCGATCACCCGCTTGAGTGCGCCTTCCAATTCTCGCACATTTGAGCGCAGACGCTGGGCTATAAACATCGCTGCATCATTAGGCAGATCAACATCACACAACGCCGCTTTCTTGATAAGAATTGCCGCCCTGGTTTCCAGCTCCGGGGGTTCTACTGCCACGGTCAGCCCCCAGCCGAATCGCGATTTTAATCTTTCTTCCAGACCATTAATCTCTTTGTGAAAGCGATCGCAGGTGAGAATGATTTGATGGCCCCCTTCAAGTAGCGCATTAAAGGTATGAAAGAACTCTTCCTGGGATCTTTCTTTGCCGGCAAAGAACTGAATATCGTCGATAAGCAAGGCATCAACCGATCGGTAAAAGCGCTTGAACTCATTAATGGCATTTAGCTGCAAGGCAGTAACCATGGTGGCTACAAAGGTTTCCGAATGCAGGTAAACAACCTTTGCTCCGGGCTTTCGGGCAACCAGATAATTGCCAATGGCATGCATCAGGTGGGTTTTACCCAGACCGACACCGCCGTAAATAAATAATGGGTTATAGGCATAACCCGGGTTTTCAGCGACCTGCATCGCAGCGGCCCGGGCCAACTGGTTCGACTTGCCTTCAATAAAATTATCAAAGGTGTTGGTAACATTGAGCGTACCGCGATGCCGTAACTTCCCCTCAATAATAGTATCCATACTTGAACGGCTGCGCTCGGTCAGATATTTGTTCTTGACCAATTCCCGCGGGGCCGCCTTCACAGAGTCATCAGGAGAAGAAGCATCTTCTATAATGCGCTGCCGAACCGGGGTCGGCGTGCTGCTGTTTACCTCGAGCGCGAGTTCAAGAGGTTCTTCACTGAGTTCATTGATGAGGGCTTCGATGCGCGGCAAAAACTTGCCCTTGACCCAATCCAGTATGAATCGATTGGGAGCGAGAATCCGCAATGTTGTCCCATCGAAATCAGCGGTAAGAGGTCTAATCCAGGTGTTAAATTGTTGCGCGGGAAGCTCTGTTCTCAGGCTGTCAGTACAATCTTGCCAAATTTTCACAACTACTAATGTCCGTTAATCTGTTTTTGTTGTTATAAATTTTTAGGCAATTCTAGCGGACTGTCATCAAAGTTATCCACTGCTGATATGCAGAAAAAGCGCTTTTTTCGCTTCCGGTTTTTCACAATATAATCAATGAGTTATAACCACCGAGTCGATAATTACCGAGGCCAAATTCATGCCAATCGGGAATTAATCCTGACAACCTGTTAATAAATAAGCTGTGTATAACTTGTGATTAAGTTTTGGAGGGGACAGGGATATTTTGCGGTATATTAATTCCCGGGGGGCTGTCGGGTTAAAGTGAGGGGATCGGCCCGGATTCGTTGCATGTTGGCTACAAAACCTCTAGAATTCGCGATCCTTTTTGCTAGCTGGGTTCAGCCGGCAAAATTTGGCAACAGTTAAGCCTGAACTATCGGTCATCAGATTATGAAAAGAACTTTTCAACCCAGTGTGATCAAACGCGCCCGGACTCACGGTTTTCGCGCTCGCATGGCAACTAAAAGTGGACGCCTGGTATTGAAGCGTCGTCGCGCCAAGGGTCGTGCCAAGCTCTCAGCCTGATATCTACTTTTCCCGATTAATGAGAAAAGAGAGTACACTTGGCTGATTGCGGTTTTCCCAAACAAAAACGCCTGCTAACGCCTGCGGATTTTCGCGCAGTATTTTCAAAATCCCAGTTCAAAGTCTCCTGTCGTTACTTTCTCATTCTCGCCACCAGCAATGACCAGCCGGGTTCAAGACTCGGGGTGGTCATAGCCAAGAAGAATGTAGCAAAGGCCGTGCAACGCAACCGCATCAAGCGTCATATCCGCGAATGTTTTCGCCAGCAGAAGATTCTGCCTGGCCTTGATATCGTTGTGCTCGCTCGCAAGGATGCTGATACACTCGACAACCAAAATCTGCGACGGTCTTTGACAGCTTTGCTATCAGACCTCAGCACAAAATTAACCAAGCTGCAGAAGCTACCCACTTTGGCCGGGTCATAGTTCAACTCATGCTTGATAGATTTCTCATCGCACTAATTAATTTGTATCAGCACAGTCTTAGTTTGTTGATAGGTAATCAATGCCGGTTTCACCCTACCTGCTCCCAATACACGAAGGAAGCAATCCAGGTGCATGGCTCGGTCAGGGGTTCCTGGTTGGGAGCCAAAAGAATTTGCCGTTGCCACCCATGGCATGAAGGGGGTTACGACCCAGTTCCTGGCAAACCCATAGATAACAAGAAGCCGTTAATGGAGAAGTAGGCAATCATGGATCTAACACGCTTCTTTTTATATACCACCCTGGCACTTATCACTTACCTCATGCTGCTGGCATGGCAGGAAGACTATCCACCGTTGGTCAATGATGGTTCTGCGGATATCGCACAGCTACCGACCATTCCACAATCCGCGGGCAACCCGGAGCTACCTGTAGATGACAGTGATTTGCCTTCTCAGGTCCCAGCGGCCCCGGCACCTACAGCCGACCAGGTTGCAGCACAACAGCAAGCACAAACCGCTACCAGCAATGCTGAAACGATAGAAATCTCCACTGATACATTGCAATTGCGCATCGACCTGGATGGCGGAGATATTATATATGCCGCGCTTCCGCTCTATCTAAAACAGCTTGAAGTGCCCGATGATCCTTTTGTGTTGCTCGAGTCCACAAATAACCGGATGTATGTAGCCCAGAGCGGACTCATTGGTCGTGACGGAATTGATTCAAACGGCCGCGCCACTTACCAGACCGAACAATCCTCCTACACCATGAGCGAAGGCCATGATGAACTCGTGGTCGATCTATATCACACGACCGCCGATGGGGTCACCGTAACCAAGCGCTATCACTTCACACGCGACAGCTACCTTATCGACGTGTCTTTTATTGTTGAGAACAACTCAGCAGACACGTATCAAGCCAACCCCTTTGGACAAATCCGCCGCACAGGTTTTGATGACCCCAGTAGTGCAGGCGGATTCCTGAGAACGTTCCTGGGTTTTGTTAGCACATCAGAAGACGACCCGTATATTGAGGCCGACCTGGGTGATCTGGATGATGGCGCGCAAAGCCATGAAACTCTGGGTGGTTGGATAGGTTTCAATCAGCAATATTTCCTGAGCGCGTGGATACCGCAAGTTGATGCCAACAATCGCTACACTATGCGCCGTAATAATAATGGCCAATATTTTGGTGAATTCACTAGCTCGGCTTTCACAGTGGAGCCAGGTGAAACAGGGGATTATCCGCTGCATTATTACGTGGGTCCGAAGGACAAGTATGCGCTTGCAGCCATGGCACCAAATCTGGACCTCACCATCGACTATAGCTGGTTGTGGTTCATTGCTGAGCCCATCTATTGGCTACTTACCCAGATAAATTCTCTCATTGGTAACTACGGCATCTCTATCATCCTGCTGACCATCGTCGTCAAATCCCTGTTCTACAAGCTGTCCGAAACCCAGTATCGCTCTATGGCAGGTATGCGCCGATTGATGCCAAAGATGCAGCAACTGAAAGAGAGCTACGGCGACGATAAAATGAAGTTGCAGAAAGCCACGATGGATCTCTATAAAAAAGAGAAGATCAATCCTTTTGGTGGGTGCCTGCCAATGCTGGTTCAAATGCCAGTGTTTATCGCGTTGTATTGGGTGCTCCTGGAAAGCGTTGAACTCAGGCACGCCCCATTTTTCCTGTGGCTAACTGACTTGTCAATCCGGGACCCATTTTTTGTCCTGCCTCTATTAATGGGTGCGACGATGTATCTCCAAACCAGTCTCAGTCCGACTCCTGCAGACCCAATGCAGGCCAATGTCATGAAGTTTATGCCGGTTATGATGACGTTAATGTTCCTATGGTTTCCGGCAGGACTGGTTTTGTACTGGCTAACCAACGGCTTATTGGGCATCTTGCAGCAGTGGTATATCACACGAAAACTGGATGCAGCGCACGAAGCCAAAAAAGCCGCATCATCCTGAGATATATCGGAAATAAATCCATGCTGCGCGCCAGGTGATTGCACTATGGTCAATTCAGCAATCCTCTCCGACACCGACACAATCTGCGCCATTGCTACAGCTGGTGGCCGCGGTAGTGTCGGTATTGTGCGCGTCTCCGGGCCAGCCACTCTGGAAATTGCCAAACAAATCACTGGCACTGAACTGCAGCCACGTCACGCCCACTTCTGTAATTTTTTGAACGAGAAGAATATTACCCTCGACAACGGTATTGCTCTGCTCTTTCCTGCGCCTAATTCCTTTACCGGGGAAGATGTTCTTGAGCTGCAAGGGCACGGGGGTAATCATGTATTACAACTCGTGCTCGATCGGGTTATTGCACTGGGTGCCAGACAAGCAAGACCGGGTGAATTTTCTGAACGGGCATTCCTTAATTATAAAATTGATCTGGTGCAGGCTGAAGCGATTGCAGATCTGATCGACGCCCAGTCGAGCGAAGCGGCTCGTTCTGCCATGCGAACCCTGCAGGGCGATTTTTCGGCGATCATTCACAGGCTGGTTGAAAGACTCACGGTATTGCGGGTAAATGTTGAAGCCGCGATTGATTTCACCGACGAAGATATTGATGTTCTGGGCACTACCGGTGTCGCCAAAGGCCTGGATGAAATCTGTCTGCTATTACAAGACACCCTGAAGCAAGCACAACAGGGAAGCATATTAAAAGAAGGTTTGCGTGTGGTAATTGCCGGTAAGCCGAATGCTGGCAAATCAAGTTTGTTGAATAAACTGGCGGGGGAAGATAAAGCCATAGTGACAGACATTCCCGGAACTACTCGCGATATATTGAATGTGCATCTGGATCTGGGAGGACTGCCATTGCATGTATTCGATACCGCGGGATTGCGGACGAGTAATGATGTCGTTGAGCAGGAGGGTGTGAGGCGTGCCCAGGCTGCCATGCTGGACGCTGACCGGATCTTGCTGGTAGTAGATGCCAGCGAGAAAGACGCTGAATTACCAGTGGATAAACTGTTGAAAGACCTTGGTTTGGATGTGGATAGTGATGGTATAAGCAATGGTCAGGTGCAAAAACTTACGTTGCTGCACAATAAGGCTGATCTCATTGGCGCGGCTCAGTCAGATCCTGACTCGGTTCAGATTAACGGGCAAGAAATACCCCGCTTTTATGTATCCGCACTTACCGGTGCAGGACTCGATCTATTAAGAAAACACCTGCGTGAGCAGGCGGGCTTCCACCCTGGTAATGAAGGCGTCTTTGCGGCGCGCAAACGTCATCTGGCTGCACTGCATGACGCGCAAGGATTTATGCAAGCTGCCAACCAGCAGTTGCAGGATCAGGGGGCACTGGAACTGCTGGCGGAAGATTTGCGTCTGGCCCAGAAGGCCCTGGCACGCATAACTGGTGAATTTACCAGTGATGACTTGCTGGGGGAGATCTTCTCGTCTTTTTGTATCGGTAAATGAATTACCAGTAACAATCACAACCTGAGTAAAGACTGTGTAGAACTGCACAGAGACACTGTAAAAACGGTGGACAAGTAAACCGTCCATAAATGCCTGTTATTCCATGCACAGGCAGTACAACCCCAATACCCCTGATATACAGTACTTGTGCAGAGGGTTTGAAGGATCGCAAGGTATTGATATTATTGGAATATAGTGCCTTATTAACAGAAAGGGTCCGCCCCTATAATATCTACATCTATACTCTTTCTTATCTCTCTATATATTTATTAATTATTAATATATTTAGTTACCGGCGTTATTTTTGGTCTCAACAGCACATATAATGCCTCCCCTTTTTGAACAAGCAGGAATTGTGAGTAAGCCCAATGGATTTTCCACAACAATTTGATGTGATTGTAGTAGGTGGCGGCCATGCCGGTACCGAAGCTGCACTGGCCGCTGCGCGCCAGGGTGTCAGCACGTTATTGATTACACATTCCGTGGATACTCTGGGGCAGATGTCCTGTAACCCCGCTATTGGCGGTATCGGAAAAAGCCACCTGGTGAAGGAAATCGATGCGCTCGGTGGGGCCATGGCGAAAGCGATTGATCGCGCTGGCATCCAGTTCAGGGTGCTGAACGCCAGTAAAGGGCCGGCGGTGCGAGCGACTCGCGCACAGGCAGATCGCGTGCTCTACAAAAATGCCATTCGGTACATGCTGGAAAATCAGGACAATCTGTCGATCTTTCAGCAGGCTGTGGATGACCTGATTATCGAGGGCGATACTGTGAGTGGTGTTGTCACCCAGATGGGGTTGCGGTTTTTCGCGCCAAGAGTCGTGCTTACCACTGGAACGTTTCTTGGCGGCAAGATTCATATCGGAATGGAGAACTCTGCGGGTGGACGAGCCGGGGACCCACCTTCAATTGCATTGGCAGACAGGCTGCGAGAATTACCATTTAGGGTCGAACGGTTAAAAACCGGTACTCCGCCACGCATTGACGCAAGAACTGTTGATTTCTCAGTGATGACCGAACAACCTGGAGACACTCCTTTGCCCGTAATGTCTTTCATGGGCAAAGTGACTGATCATCCACCACAGGTCAACTGTTATATAACAGCCACCAACGAAGCCTGTCACGAGATCATCCGCAACGGTCTGGACCGATCGCCAATGTATACAGGTGTGATCGAAGGTACCGGGCCGCGTTACTGCCCATCGATCGAAGACAAGGTCATGCGTTTTGCTGATAAAAATTCACACCAGATATTTGTAGAGCCGGAAGGACTGCACGCCACCGAACTTTATCCAAACGGGATTTCCACCAGTTTACCCTTCGATGTGCAGTTGCAAATGGTGCGACAGATTCGAGGCTTTGAAAACGCCCACATCACCAGACCGGGCTATGCTATCGAATATGATTTCTTCGATCCGCGCGACCTGAAGTACTCGCTCGAAACCCGTTTCATCAACGGGCTGTATTTCGCAGGCCAGATTAATGGTACTACTGGTTACGAAGAAGCGGGTGCCCAGGGCTTGCTGGCCGGTACCAATGCGGCATTGGCAGCGCGGGAAATTGAGCCGTGGTGTCCACGTCGCGATCAGGCCTATCTTGGCGTGCTGGTTGATGATTTGATCACTCTTGGCACCAATGAACCTTATCGCATGTTCACTTCTCGAGCCGAATATCGCCTTAGCCTGCGGGAAGACAACGCAGATGCCAGGCTGACCCCCGTTGGTCGGGAAATGGGCCTGGTTGATGATGAACGCTGGCGTGTATTCAGCGCAAAGCAGGAACGCGTCGAGCAGGAACTTCAGTGGCTCAACAAAACCTGGGTGCACCCGGGAACAGAAGCCGCAGAGCGCGTGAACAGCTTGCTAGAAAAACCTCTGGGCCGGGAGCAACGACTGGCTGACCTGTTGGCGCGGCCACAGATTCAACATACATCATTGGTTCAGGCATTCAGTGGTGATGATTCTGAAATTGCACAGGACGAGCAAAGTCAGCAGGTATGGCAACAGGCCGAGATCCGTTTGAAATACCAGGGCTATATTGATCGTCAGAAAGACGAGATCGCCCGGCTTAAACGACAGGAAAATACCCCCTTACCAGACGATTTTGATTATGGTGCGATGCAAGGCTTGTCCAATGAACTTAAACAGAAACTGCTGGCAGCCAAACCCGAAAACATTGCGCGGGCATCGCGCATACCGGGCATGACACCGGCAGCGATTTCACTGCTTTTGGTCTATTTGAAAAAACATCAGGCCATCACGCGTAAAGCCGGATAGGTGGCCGGGTGGACTCTGACCTGGTCAATTCGACTGAACTTGGCGCGCAACTTCAAGACGGATTGGCTGCGCTTGGGCTGGATGTCACATCTGATCAGCAACAACAATTACTCACTTACCTGAACTTGCTTGCCAAGTGGAACAAGCATTTCAATCTTTCGGGAATCCAGGAACCGGAAGCAATGTTGCGGTTGCATTTACTCGATAGTGTGGCGTTACACACTTATCTTGATGGTAATGAGTTTCTCGATTTTGGCAGTGGTGCGGGTTTACCTGGTATACCTCTGGCAATTCTTAATCCAGACAAACACTTCGTTCTGGTTGACAGCAATGGCAAGAAAACCCGATTCATGTTTCAGGCCAAAACAGCATTGCAGCTTAACAATGTGGCAGTGGAAAATTGTCGAATCGAGCACTATCAAACCCAGAAGCAACTTGATATGGTGATGTGTCGCGCGTTTTCAGCACTTCCCGAAATGCTGGCCAAGGCTGAACACCTGGTGTCTCCTGCAACCCAGCTGTTAGCCATGAAAGGGCATTATCCGCGCGATGAAGCGGCACAAATCCCGCCTGGTTTCGAGATAGAGACATCCATTGAATTGTCCATACCGGGCCTGGATAAAGCCCGGCACTTGATTGTGATTAAACGCGCTGCGGCGAGTTAGTTGACAGGTATAATGCGCGACAAAAGCGCGGTATTGGAGTATTCCCGTGGGTAAAGTGTTGGCAATAGCGAATCAGAAAGGCGGTGTGGGTAAAACCACCACATCTGTCAATCTCGCTGCATCGCTAGAGGTTACACGCAAGAATGTCTTGTTGATCGACCTTGACCCCCAGGGCAACGCCACTATGGGCAGCGGTGTAGACAAAAGCGAACTGGCTTTATCGATCTACGACCTGCTTTGTGACGATGCATCCTTTGAAGATGTCATGGTGCGCCCGACAGAGGCAGATTACGATTTGTTGCCAGCCAATGGTGATCTGGTGGCCGCCGAGGTCAACCTGTTGCAAATGGAAGATCGTGAAATGCGCTTGCGCGCCATTGTCGACAAGGTACGAGATCGTTACGATTTTATTGTCATCGACTGCCCGCCTTCGCTGAATATGCTCACCATCAACGCACTGGTTGCCGCCGATGGTGTGGTGATTCCAATGCAATGTGAATACTACGCGCTGGAAGGCTTGTCAGCGCTGATGGACACGATCACTACGATCAAGGATCGCCTCAACCCCGGTCTGCATATCGAGGGTATTCTGCGCACGATGTATGATCCCCGCAATAAGCTGACGACTGAGGTCAATGGCCAATTATTCAACTATTTTGGCGATGTGGTTTACCGCACCGTAGTGCCGCGCAATGTGCGGCTGGCAGAGGCGCCGAGCTATGGTAAACCGGTAATCAAGTATGACCGGCAATCTCGTGGTGCTATCGCTTATCTGGCACTGGCTGGTGAACTCCTGCGCCGTGACGACGAAGCTGCAGCGGGACTCACCTGACCCTGGCTGCATGGCTGACTGAATGGAAGTGATATGACAGAGAAAAGAAAACTTGGTAAAGGCCTCGATGCGTTACTGTCCAAGGGTAGTTCGCAATCCATGGCCAGTCTGCTGGGCGGTGGGCAATCCGGCAGCTCCAAGACCAGTGACACAGATGGCGAGCTACGCCATATTCCGGTAGACCTGATTCAGCGCGGCAAATACCAACCACGCACAGATATGCATGAAGAGGCGCTCGAAGAGCTGGCCAGCTCGATTCGTTCCCAGGGTGTCATGCAGCCCATTGTTGTGCGGCCTATCTCTTCCAATAAATACGAGATCATTGCTGGCGAACGACGGTGGCGTGCAACGCAATTGGCTGGTCTGGACAAGATTCCCAGCATAATTAAACCCGTAGGTAATGAAGCTGCAATTGCAATGTCACTGATTGAGAACATTCAGCGCGAAAACCTAAATCCTATCGAAGAGGCGATGGCACTGAAGCGTCTGCAGGATGAATTTGAACTCACCCAGCAGCAAGTGGCGGACGCCGTAGGTAAATCCCGTGCCACTGTTACAAATCTTATGCGCTTGATTGGCCTGAGTTTTGATGCGCGTCGCCTGTTGGAAAATGGCGACATTGAAATGGGCCATGCCCGTGCGTTGTTGTCTCTGACAGAGGCACAGCAGGGCGAGGTCGCACGCAAAGTAGTAAGCAAGGGGCTATCAGTGCGCCAGACAGAAGCGCTGGTACGGCGCCTGCAGAGCACTAATGGCAAGAGCGGTAACAGCAAGAGCGCAGTAGACCCTGATATCAAAAACCTGGAAGACGACCTGGCTGACAAACTTGGCGCCAAGGTCATGATTCAGCACACCGCCAAAGGCAAGGGAAGGGTGGTGCTGAAGTACAACAGTGTGGACGAATTAGAAGGCATTCTGGCCCACATCAAATGACCTGTGACGTAGTTGATTAGGCCTATCAAAGTCCCTATAATGCGCGTGCTTTGGTGATCGCCGCTACACAGACAGGTGTTTGTTACAGGTGCAAGTGGGGTGCTGATCACGAAATAATGGCTGCACTCAAGGGTCGATTTCGTGTCTAGGTTGAAAGCTCCTCCGGTTCATAAAGTGATAGTTGGCCAGTTGGTTGCAACCATCGTTATGGCTGCAATTTCTCTGTTGTTATCAGGTACCATTACGGCCTACTCAGCGCTGCTGGGCGGGTTGATTAGTGCGGTACCAAATAGCTACTTTGCACTGCAGGCGTTCAAGTACCAGGGCGCTCGAAACGCAGACAGGGTAGTCAAAAGCTTTATTCGGGGAGAAATGGGCAAGATCCTGATTACACTGGTCTTGTTCGCACTCAGTTTTACCCTGATCACCAGCTTGAATGAGTTAGCACTGATACTTGGGTTTATAGTGACTCACTTTGTCGGTGTGATGATGTCGGGGCTGATTAGTTACAGCCCATCTACTAACCGAACTTGAACTGAATAAGAGAGCATAGAGCCGATAAATGGCAGAGTTAGCAGACGCGGCCCACGCCGCAGCCGAACATGGAGCTGATCCCACTGTTCAGGAATACATCACACATCACCTTTCATTCCTTACGTTTGGAAACCATCCCGAGCACGGGTGGAGTCTTGCGCATACCCCGGAAGAAGCTGCCGAAATGGGCTTTTGGGCATTTAATGTCGACACCCTGGGCTGGTCCATATTTTTAGGTGCCGCTTTCCTCCTGTTCTTTTATCGCGTCGGCAAGAAAGCCTCCGTATCTACTCCCGGTGGCGTGCAAAATTTTGTCGAGATGGTTGTCGAATTCGTCGATGCCCGCGTCACCGAAGGCTTTAACTACAAGAACGAATTGGTCGGCCCGCTGTGTCTCACCCTGTTTTTCTGGATCCTGTTAATGAACACCATGGACCTGGTGCCGGTTGACTGGATTACACGCTTGTTTGAAATTTTTATGGCCAGTGTTTTTCATTTCGAACACGCGCCATTCAAGATTGTGCCGACCACCGATCCTAACATCACCATGGGTCTGTCGTTGTCGGTCTTCTTCATGATTATTTATTACAGTATCAAGAATAAAGGTATTGGCGGGTTCCTCGGTGAGTTGGCCTTCCACCCGTTTGGCAAGTGGATGATGCCTTTTAATCTGATTATTGAAGTGCCGACATTGTTCGCCAAACCTATTTCATTGGGCTTGCGATTGTTCGGTAATCTTTACGCGGGTGAGCTACTGTTCCTGCTCATCGCATCCATGCTTGGTTTATGGCAGTTACCTGCGCACTTTGTCTGGGCGGTTTTCCATATACTGGTAATTCCACTGCAAGCTTTTGTATTCATGATGCTGACAATTGTGTACCTGAATCAGGCACACACGCCGGTAGAACACCACTAATTACTAATTTTTTTGTATTACTTCTGAACTGAAGAAAATCTGGAGGAAAAGATGGAAATGATTTTGGCGAATACAGTACTCGGCGTCTTGCTGGTACTGGGACTTGGCGCGGCAGGTACTGCGATTGGCTTCGGTATTCTGGGAGGCAAGTTCCTCGAAGGATCCGCACGTCAGCCAGAGCTGGCCCCTAAATTACAGGGCTCCATGTTCCTGGTGGCCGGTCTTATCGACGCGGTAACCATGATCGGAATTGGTATCGGCATGTGGTTTACCTTTGCCAACCCTTTCACAGCAGCACTGGGCGGATAAAACTCACTTAATAGGAAGAATACGCCGTGAATTTAAACGCGACACTCATAGGGCAATCGATCGCCTTTATCTTCTTTTTGTGGTTCTGCGCGAAGTATGTGTGGCCGCTATTTGCCGCCGTCATGGAAGAGCGCAAGCAGAAGATTGCTGATGGGTTGGAAGCTGCAGCACGAGCCGAGAAAGACCTCGAGCTGGCACAGTCCGCTTCTACCGAGCAGCTAAAGGAAGCCAAGGTACAGGCCGCAGCGATTCTGGATCAGGCTAACAAGCGTGCTTCACAGATCGTTGAAGAAGCCAAGGACCAGGCCCGCGAGGAAGGCAAGCGCATCATTGCTGGTGCCAATGCGGAAATTGAACAAGAGGTCAACAGGGCTAAAGAAGCGCTGCGGGCACAGGTCGCTTCCATTGCAGTTGCTGGTGCTGAAAAAATCCTGGAAAAATCAATCGACCAGGCTGCCAACGAAGATATGTTGAGCAAGCTGGCATCGGAGCTCTAGAGATTTAATGGCTGAACTCACTACATTAGCTCGACCCTATGCCAAGGCAGCATTCGAAATCGCCCTGGCTGGTGATGATCTGACTGGTTGGTCAAAAATGCTTTCTGTTATCGCGGCGGTAGCTGCTGATGGCAAAGTAAAAACATTATTGACCAATCCTTCACTATCAACCGAGCAAACAAGCAGTGCGCTTATTGATGTGTGCGGAGATGAAGTAAATGCCAAGGGCAAGAACTTCATCAGCTTGCTGGCAGAGAACAAGCGCCTCACGCTGTTGCCTGAAATATTTGAGTTGTTTGAAGCACTGAAAGCCAATCAGGAAAAATCTGTCGACGTGGAAATCACAACGGCTTTCCAAATCAGTTCAGAAATATCGGAAAGTCTGGCCAGCGCGCTCAGCAAAAGATTGCAGCGCGAAATTAAATTGGCCATGGAGGTCGACCAGTCGCTTATTGGCGGTGCAGTAATCAGAGCCGGGGACACCGTAATTGACAGCTCGGTGCGCGGCAAATTGTCGAAATTAGCTGAATCAATGAAGTCCTGAGTAGCTCAGGAATAAGGAAACAAGCATGCAACAACTGAATCCATCTGAAATCAGTGAAATTATCAAGCAACGCATCGACAGTCTCGATGTGTCCGTGCAAGCGAAGAACGAGGGGACCATCGTTAGTGTTTCCGACGGCATCATTCGTATTCACGGCCTGGCCGATGTGATGTACGGCGAGATGATCGAATTTGAGGGCGGCATCTATGGAATGGCGCTTAACCTCGAACGAGACTCGGTAGGTGCTGTTGTTCTGGGTGACTATCTCAGCCTGACAGAAGGTCAAACCTGTAAATGTACGGGTCGTATCCTTGAGGTACCGGTTGGTCCTGAACTGGAAGGGCGCGTGGTGGATGCGCTGGGTAAGCCCATCGATGGCAAGGGTCCAATTGAAACCAAGCTGACTGAACCGGTAGAGAAAGTGGCACCTGGTGTAATTGCCAGACAATCGGTTTCCGAGCCTGTGCAGACCGGACTCAAGTCTATCGACTCCATGACCCCAATTGGTCGTGGCCAGCGAGAATTGATTATTGGTGACCGTGAGGTGGGTAAGACTGCGGTCGCCATCGACACAATCATCAACCAGAAGGGCAAAAACGTTAAATGTATCTATGTGGCGGTGGGCCAGAAAGCCTCCTCTATTGCCAACGTAGTGAACAAGCTGGAAGAGCATGGCGCCATGGAATACACCATTGTGGTTTCAGCCGCTGCGTCTGATCCGGCCTCCATGCAGTTTATTGCACCGTATTCAGGTTGCTCCATGGGTGAGTATTACCGTGACCGCGGCCAGGACGCCCTGATCATTTATGATGACCTGACCAAGCAGGCCTGGGCCTATCGTCAGATCTCCCTGCTCCTGCGTCGCCCACCTGGCCGTGAAGCCTATCCTGGTGACGTATTCTATTTGCACTCACGTCTTCTGGAGCGCGCATCGAGAGTAAGTGCTAACTACGTAGAGCAATTTACCAACGGCGAAGTGAAAGGCAAGACTGGTTCACTCACTGCATTGCCTATTATTGAAACCCAGGCTGGTGACGTATCTGCCTTCGTACCGACCAACGTAATTTCCATTACCGATGGTCAGATCTTCCTGGAGACCGACCTGTTCAACTCCGGTATTCGTCCGGCCATGAACCCGGGTATTTCGGTTTCTCGTGTGGGTGGCGCGGCCCAGACCAAGATTATCAAGAAGCTGGGTGGTGGTATTCGTATTGCCCTGGCCCAGTATCGTGAACTGGCGGCTTTCGCAGCTTTCGCCTCTGACCTGGATGACGCGACCCGTTCGCAACTGGAACATGGTCAGCGCGTAACAGAGCTGATGAAGCAGAAGCAGTATTCACCACTCTCAATTGCTGAAATGGCGGTATCTATTTATGCAGCCAACGAAGGTTATTTGAAAGATATCGAACTTAACAAGGTGCTGGATTTTGAATCGGCGCTGCTGTCCTACATGAACAGCGAGCACGGTGACCTGTTAGCCAGGATTAACGAAACCGGTGATTGGGATGACGAAATCGAAGCGCAGTACAAAGGCGCAATCGACAAGTTTAAGGAAACCCAAACCTGGTAGTTCAGAGGACAGAAGACGGACGACAGAGGACAGATGTTAGGAGATGGTTTTATAACCTACTGTTCTTAATTGACGAAGTTCCGAAGACTGGCAACAAACGACATTAATAGAGGCATTTAACCAAGATGGCAGGCGGCAAAGAAATACGCAGCAAAATCTCGAGTATCAAGAATACTCAGAAGATTACCAAGGCCATGGAAATGGTCTCGGCAAGCAAGATGCGTAAAGCCCAGGATCGCATGAAGCTGGGCAAGCCTTACGCGCATCGCATACGTTCGGTGATTGGTCACATTGCAAACGCCTCTCCCGAATATCGCCATATTTATTTCGATACGCGCGAAGTAAAGCGCGTTGGTTACATCGTAGTCTCTACTGATCGCGGCTTGTGCGGTGGTCTGAACATAAACGCGTTCAAGGCGACGGTCGCGTCCATGAAGGAATGGCACGACAAGAATGTTGAAATAGATATTTGCACGGTTGGTGGGCGCGCGGCGACATTTTTTAACAACTTCGGTGGCAACGTAGTAGCTTCAGTGCGTGACATCGGAGATACACCCGAAGTCGCCGATGTCATTGGATTTGTGCGCGTCATGCTGGAGAAATTCGACAAGGGTGAGATCGACCAGTTGATGCTGGTGAGCAATGAATTTGAAAACACGATGACTCACAGGCCAGAAATAACCCAGTTATTGCCTTTGCTGCCCTCGGAAGAAGAAGACCTGCAACACCATTGGGACTATTTATATGAGCCCGATGCCAAGGATTTACTCGACGGCTTGTTGTTACGCTTTATTGAGTCTCAGGTATTCCAGGCAGTTGTTGAAAACAACGCCTGTGAACAGGCAGCCCGTATGTTGGCCATGAAAAATGCTTCCGACAATGCGGCCGACCTTATTGAAGAATTGGGTCTGGTTTATAACAAGGCCAGGCAAGCAGCAATTACCCAGGAGCTTTCTGAAATTGCTGGTGGTGCAGCTGCGGTTTAAAACCAGCTGACAATATAAAGAGGATATAAGTAGAGTCAGAAACAGACTCTCTAAAGAATTTGAACTGGCACCTTAAAATAATAAAGGTGCCAGATAAAACATTTTAAGTTATTAACGCAACACGAAAAGATTATAGAGGAACCGAAAATGAGCAGCGGTCGAATCGTACAAATTATTGGCGCGGTAATCGATGTGGAGTTCGCACGTGACAGCGTCCCAGGGGTTTACGACGCCCTAACCGTTGACAACACTGAAGTGACACTGGAAGTGCAGCAGCAACTCGGTGATGGCATTGTGCGTACTATTGCGCTGGGTTCCACCGAAGGCCTGAGTCGTGGCCTGAATGTGCAGGACACTGGTGCACCGGTTTCTGTACCTGTTGGTACTGAAACGCTGGGTCGCATCATGGACGTGCTGGGGCGCCCGATTGACGAGCGTGGTCCAATCGGCGAAAAGGAAAGAATGCCTATTCACCGCAAGGCACCAACCTACGAAGAGCTGTCTTCCAACAATGAATTGCTGGAAACAGGCATCAAGGTTATCGACCTGGTTTGCCCTTTCGCTAAAGGCGGTAAGGTTGGACTGTTTGGTGGCGCCGGTGTGGGCAAGACCGTAAACATGATGGAACTAATTAACAACATCGCCACCGAGCACAGCGGCTTGTCAGTATTCGCCGGTGTAGGTGAGCGTACTCGTGAAGGTAACGACTTCTATCACGAGATGCAGGAATCGAAAGTAATCGACCTCGAAGGCGAGTCCAAGGTATCGATGGTATATGGTCAGATGAATGAGCCCCCGGGTAACCGTCTGCGAGTTGCGCTGAGCGGCCTGACCATGGCCGAGAAATTTCGTGACGAAGGTCGTGACGTACTGTTGTTTATCGACAATATTTACCGTTACACCCTGGCGGGAACAGAAGTATCCGCACTATTGGGTCGTATGCCTTCTGCGGTGGGCTACCAGCCTACCCTGGCGGAAGAAATGGGTGCCCTGCAGGAACGTATTACTTCTACCAAAGACGGTTCAATTACATCAATCCAGGCGGTATACGTACCAGCGGATGACTTGACTGACCCTTCACCGGCTACAACCTTCGCTCACCTTGACGCGAAAGTGGTACTGTCACGTGACATCGCCTCACTGGGTATTTACCCGGCGGTGGATCCACTGGATTCATCTTCACGCCAGCTTGATCCGCTGGTAATTGGTCAGGAACACTATGATGTTGCCAACGGCGTGCAAACAGTTCTGCAGCGTTATAAAGAATTGAAAGACATTATCGCAATTCTGGGTATGGACGAATTGTCAGATGAAGACAAGCAAACAGTTGGTCGCGCCCGACGTATTTCTCAATTCTTGTCGCAGCCATTTACTGTTGCAGAGGTATTTACCAATGCGCCAGGAAAATATGTATCACTGAAAGATACCATCTCTGGTTTCAAAGGCATTCTTGCTGGTGATTATGATCACCTGCCAGAACAGGCCTTCTCCATGGTAGGCACTATAGAAGAAGCAGTTGAAAAAGCTGAGAAGCTGAAGAAGAATTAAATTTGGATATAACAATCCTTTGATGGGATTGGTAACGCAACGTGGTTTTTCGCCCACCAAGGTGAGAGTAAAACTACAAGGCTAAGGGCAACAAGATATGTCAATGACAATGCACTGCGATATCGTAAGCGCCGAGAGAAGCATCTTCTCTGGTCGTGTTGAAATGCTCGTGGCTGCCGGTTCACTGGGTGATCTGGGTATTGCGCCAGGCCATGCGCCATTACTTACCGCCTTGATTCCCGGCCCCGTTCGCCTTATCAAGGATGGCGGTGAAGAAGAAGTGTTCTATGTGTCCGGTGGATTTCTTGAAGTGCAGCGCGGCGTAGTTACCTTGTTAACTGATACCGCCTTGCGTGCCAACGATGTGGATGAAGCTGCGGCAGTTCAGGCGATGGAAGAAGCAGAAAAAGCCATGGCAAATCAGGATTCAGATTTTGAATACTCGGCAGCCGCCGCGCAACTGGCCGAAGCAGCCGCGCAGTTAAGAGCACTGCGACAGTTGAAGAACCGCGCCAAGTAAGCCACTACATACAGACTGCATTAGAAAAGGGTAGCTAGGGCTACCCTTTTTTGTGTCCGCTACTTGTCTCCGTTGCTACAGCGGTAATATCGCAGAAAACCATCATCGCGACATGAATTTTTGCTATGCTGAGCAAATTACCACTCATTAAAATGACTTCGTTATATGGCCCTTGATGTTGTAATTCTTGCCGCCGGGAAAGGTACACGAATGAATTCGTCCCTGCCGAAGGTTTTGCAGCCCCTGGGTGGTAAACCCCTACTTCGACATGTAACTGATACTGCGGCTCTATTGGGCGCTACCCGGACTCATGCTGTAATTGGATTCGGAGCCGAACAGATTCGTGAGCACTATGAACAATCAGGCTGTGAACTGCCAAACTGGGTTATACAGAAAGAGCAGCTTGGTACCGGGCACGCAGTGCAACAAGCCCTACCAAATCTCGAGGGACACTCAGCTGGTGATTCAGTGCTTGTTCTTTATGGAGATGTTCCGCTGATCAGTGTTGAGGTACTGCAGAGCTTGATAGAAATCTCTGCTGGAGAGGCGTTGGCGCTGCTCACTGTTACAACAGAAAACCCTGCAGGGCTTGGGCGTATCATTAGAGACGCAAGTGGCAAGATCCTGGCAATCGTCGAAGATAAGGATGCCAGCGATCAAGAAAAACAGATCAAGGAAATCAATAGTGGCATCATGGCGATCCCTGCCAAGCGCATTCATGACTGGCTGGGGAGACTCGATAACAACAATAAACAAGGCGAGTATCTGCTTACTGATATAGTCACAATGGCAGTGACGGACCAGTGCCCGGTCCAATCCACGGTTGTGGCAGATAGTCTTGAGCTATTGGGGGTGAATGACAAAACCCAGCTTGCTCGCTTGGAGAGGCATTACCAGATGAACAAAGTCGATCAACTGTTACAGGGCGGCGTCACTGTCCGGGACCCGCAACGCGTGGATATTCGCGGTGAGCTCACGTGCGGTAAAGATGTGGAAATTGACGTCAATGTGGTTTTCGAAGGACACGTAGTCCTGGGCGCAGGCGCAAGAATAGGCGCCAATTGCACCATAAAGGACTGTGAGATTGGCACCAACGTGGAAATACTGCCGGGTTGCCATATGGAAGGCGGGATCATTGGTAAGGATTCAATTATAGGCCCACAGGCGCGCATCAGACCTGGTACTGTGTTGGCCGAGGGCGTCAGAATAGGTAATTTTGTGGAAACCAAGAACGCAAGCATGGGGAAAGGCTCAAAAGCCAATCACCTGGCGTATATTGGCGACGCGGAAATAGGCGAAGGATGTAATATTGGCGCCGGTACAATCTTTTGTAACTATGACGGAGCCAATAAACACAAGACCACACTGGGCGACAACGTCTTTATTGGCTCCAATAGCGTGCTCGTTGCACCTGTAAGCCTTGCCACGAACAGTTTTGTCGCTGCAGGATCCGCGATCAATGTAGATGTTCCGGCTGATAACCTTGCTATAGCGCGCGGCAAACAACGCAACATCAGTGGCTGGAAACGGCCTACAAAGAAGTAGTACTCAACAAACATCAAGAGAATTCAATATGTGCGGCATAGTTGGAGCGATAGCGGAAAGAGACGTCACTGGCATATTGCTGGAAGGCCTCAAGCGCCTCGAATATCGGGGCTATGACTCCGCTGGCCTGGCCTTGCTCGATCAAGGTTCCGGCAATATTCGCTTTACCAAGACGGTAGGCAAGGTGAATAAGCTCGTCACCGCGGCAGGCAAAAACAAACACCAGGGCCACATTGGTATCGCGCACACACGCTGGGCAACACACGGCAAACCATCAGTTGTAAACGCTCACCCACACAATTCCAATGATGAAATAGCCATTGTTCACAATGGGATTATCGAAAATTTCGAGCCATTGCGTGATCAATTAACCAAGGACGGTTATCACTTCAAAACCGAAACCGACAGCGAGGTTATCGCCCACCTTATTCATCAGGCGCGCAAGGGTGGCAAGACACCGCTGTTAACGGCAGTTCGCCAGGTGATAAAGAAACTGCATGGTGCCTACGGCGTATGTGTAATTGACAGCACAGCTCCGGGAGAAATCGTCATCGCCCGTAGTGGCAGCCCCCTGGTTATCGGCGTTGGCATTGGCGAGAATTTTGTGGCATCTGACCCCCTTGCGCTAGGGCAGGTTACGGACCGGTTTATTTATCTGGAAGAAGGTGATGTTGCGCGCGTTACATTGCAGGATATCGAGATCTGGCATGGCGCGAAGCAAGTAAAGCGCGAGATCACAACAGTATTGAATCATGCCAAGGATTCTGAAAAAGGCGAGTACAAACATTTCATGCTCAAGGAAATCTATGAGCAGCCCCAGGTAATAAGGGACACACTGGATGGCCGCATCAGCGACACGCGGGTGCTTGAAGAGGCATTCGGAGTTAAGGCCAAGGGTGTGTTTGATCAAGTCAAGGCGGTACAAATCGTTGCTTGCGGTACAAGCTATCATGCGGGCCATGTGGCAAAGTACTGGATAGAGTCCATTTCGAGATTACCCTGCACAGTTGATATCGCCAGCGACTATAGATATCGCGACATAATTGTGCAACCTGGCACTTTGTTTGTCACTATCTCACAATCTGGAGAAACAGCAGACACTCTGGCGGCGCTACGTTACGCAAAGGAGTTGGGATACGTTTCGACACTAACCATCTGTAATGTCGCAACCAGTTCACTGGTAAGAGAATCTGACTTCTGCCTGTTAACAATGGCAGGTCAGGAGATCGGGGTGGCATCGACCAAGGCCTTCACCACCCAGCTCACCTTGTTGGTTATTCTCGCTATTGTATTGGGACGACGCACCGGACTCAAAGCCACTGCCGAAAAGGCATTGGTCAAGGAACTCAACAGGCTACCCAAACTTATCGAATCGACTCTGGGACTGAACAGCCAGATCAAACGCATCGCAAAACAGTTTGCCAACAAGCACCACAGTTTGTTTCTGGGTCGGGGCATACATTATCCAGTGGCAAAGGAAGGCGCACTCAAGCTCAAGGAGATATCCTATATCCATGCCGAAGCCTATCCTGCCGGTGAGCTGAAACACGGACCGCTGGCTCTGGTGGATAGCAAGATGCCAGTGATTGCCGTGGCACCCAATGATGATTTGCTACACAAGCTGAAAGCCAATTTGTCTGAAGTGTCGGCCCGAGGTGGCAAGCTCTACGTGTTTGCAGACATCACCGTAGGTTTTGAGAAAGACAAGAACTGCAAGGTGATCCATGTGCCTGATTCACCGGAAATCCTGGATCCAATAGTGTTTACTATCCCGCTTCAATTGCTATCATATCACGTGGCGATTACCAAGGGCACTGACGTGGACCACCCGCGCAATCTGGCCAAATCGGTTACAGTTGAGTAACGCACGGCCCTACCAGCATGCATTCCCATGAGTAAAACCCTTATCCTGCACGCCGGGCTGCACAAAACGGGGACCACCTCGATTCAGAATACCTGCTCACAAAATGTCGATGAATTAGCAAAGGCAGGTTATTGG